>ERZ1034949.65-NODE-65-length-67563-cov-47.154322_pt1 | contig 67563 bp, 55 predicted proteins | sample MGYA00520590_ERZ1034949 | MGnify/ENA primary metagenome ERZ1034949 (study PRJEB33766, sample SAMN09781752) | gut metagenome | biome: gut microbiome | host: Homo sapiens | place: Madagascar | study: EMG produced TPA metagenomics assembly of the PRJNA485056 data set...
ATTTATATATATACTATAGGAAAATGTTTTTCCCCGAAACCTTAATGACCTTAATGACCTTGACCTTAATGACCGGATAGAATATTTCTGTTTTAAAGACTTACAGTAAATAAGGTAGCGCATCGTAATTAGTTGTTTATTACACATTTATACCAGTATATTAAAGTTGCTATTAATGTTTTTATGTATAAGTATAATCTACATTCTCTAGTGCCGGAAATGAGTTCTTGCATTGCTTTTTCTCCTCTCTTTTCCTCATTCTACTCCTTATTTACCCCTCGAATTTGTCAAAAATACGTCAAATCTGAGACAGATTTATGTCTGAGGAGGGGCATTTTTCACCCCTAGTAGTGGGGGTAAAACTCCTTCCTAACCCTCTAATTTTTGCTTCATATCTTCTAAAACTCAAAAACTACTGATTTTCATTTCCTGCATATAAGAGTAAGGAAGATTTACATTTTTCAGCTTACAAAGCTTTTGCCCCTACATGGCGTCTTGCTGATTGCTATCATACCCAGGTCGATGCTCTGGGCTAGGAACTTTGGGACCTTCAGCCCGTAGTATGGTAACCATTATTTACATAATCAGCTTTTTCCCCATCTCGTTGTCTAGAGGTTTAAAATCCCTTTTTACTGAGTTTTCTGCTATTTTCTGTTAATATTTGCAATAAAATATAGATGTTTTCGCAATTATTTTGTAATTTTGGGACAATTTTGCATTTAATGTGCAGGTGTTAGTTATCGTCAAGGCTGGTTGTCAGCCAAGACATTTGTTTAATTAGAATCGAAGTCACTTTAAAAAGTGCCCCCGAGTCTTTAAAATAGAATAATAAGAAACAGATAGTAAAATAGAATATAACATATAGATATTGACGCTGATTATCTGACACTTCTACGGTATTCAGAACCTGCAATTCAGAAATTCGGTAAGAAGACGGTGACAGCAAGGCGTCCACTCCTCTACGGCGTGGGCAGTACTTGTTTGTGCCTTACCGAAGGTTCTTGCAGGTACCCGAATACCGGTACTTACAGGGAACCCCACGCCGCTTATTTAAAACAACATAACAATTCAAACCTAGAAAAGTAATATGCAGACAGAGGAAATACCCAATACTGACAATAACTACAATTCTCTTCTGAAGATTTCATCAGAAGAAGATCTTTTTGTGGAAGATGAAGTAACAGGAGTCAAGAAATACACTCCAGTAACAACTACTGATGTGGGTCAGTTTAAGAGAGAGGCAGAACATTTGTATAAGGAGATTCAGCATGCTAAGGATGAATTTCTATGGAATGCAGGAAAGCATAAAGGTCTTACCTGTTATTTTCATATTTACCAGAACCTTGCCAAGCAGTTGACAGATTTTCTTAAATATATTCATACGCTCCATAAGAAAGTCTACATTTCCATCTACAAGAGCTATGATGATGAATTCATGGAGATTTATACAGATGTTTTAGAGAAGGTGCTCCAGGATATTCAGACTATCGCCCGGAAGCATTCAGACTATTTGCTCGATAAGGAAGAGGAGTATGGTCAGATTCCCTATGCTAAGGCTATTTACGAGCAATGCGAGAAGCTTAAAGTTCCTGTAGGAGACGATTATCCGCGTTTTGATTCCCATTACAAGAACTTTGTCTCTACTGGTTTGCAGATGTCTTTGGCAGAAACCATCTCCACAGTAAGTACTATTTGTGCTGATTTCCTAGCCTTATACAGAACCCGCCTTTTCCGCACCGACCGTGAGGCTGTTATTATTTACCATTATATCAAGCGAATTTTCGACGAGGGCACGCTACCTGACCATCTGAAACGTGAGGTAAAGGTAAAGAAGCACCGCATGGAAAGCAGGAGAATAGCCATTACCAACGACAGTTTACAGAAAGTGATGGATGGGGTTGAGGATAAATATAACAATTATACGCTTTGTTCAGACTGGTTTGAGCGAGAGGAGGATGAGGAAGAAGAACTCGTCCGTACGCTAGTCAGGGAGCAGGCTTCGCCCGAGGATTTTGAAAAGCTATTCAAGTATCAGGGTGAGCATAAAATGTGGGAGGCTGAAATTGCCAGGGCTGATGATTTTGAGCATAACAGCGACTCTTTCTTTGCCAAGTGGGTAGATCCTTACAAGTTAGAAAACATGCTGAAGTTCTGGCTCAAGGGCAACATCACCAAGCAGCAGGACTGGTACATAGTGTGGTGTCTGATGAAATATACTTTCCATATAGTGAAGGGTAATCAGGACAAAACAGCCTTCGCCTCCCGAATGAACCTGATGTTTCCCGAAGTAGAAAAAAAGTGTGTGGTAGACTCGTTCCGCAAGCAGGAAACCCAGAAGAACCACAACCACCACTTTTCGGAGTGGCTTGCAGAATCTGATAAAGATTATTCCAAAGCCCACGAGCTTTATGATAAGCTGAAGAAGGAGGAGGAATATAAGAGGATAGTTTGAGGAGGAAGAGTAGGGAAGGTGCGATGGGAGGGCAGCTTCCCCTTTCTCTCTTCATCTCTCTTTCTTTTCCTTCTTTTGAAAGAAAATTCTAGAATTTCTTGGCAGTTTCAATAAAAAAGTTTATCTTTGCGGCAGATTTACAGAATCTAAATTGATGATTTATGGGTAGATACATCAACCCTTTTACCGACTGGGGCTTCAAGCGTCTCTTCGGTCAAGAGTTCAGCAAGGACTTGCTGATTAATTTTTTGAACGACTTGTTTGAAGGTGAGTTTCAAATCAAGGACGTAACATTCAAGGATAAGGAACAGCTTGGAGATACTAATGATCTCCGTGGCTGCATCTTTGATATCTATTGTGTTACCGACGATGATAAACATTTCATCGTTGAGATGCAGAACAGATGGGTACCCTTCTTTGTGAATCGTTCCATCTATTATGCTAGTAAGGCTTTTGTTGCCCAGCGCAAGAAGTTTGATGAAGCAGGTGACCGTACTCCTGTTTTATACCAGTTTGTGCCGGTTTATGTGGTTTGCATCATGAATTTTATGCCAAAGGAGCATGAGGTGACAAAGTTTAGGACAGACGTTGCTTTGAGGGAGAAGTCTAGCGACTCGATGTTTTCTGACAAGCTTCGTTTCATCTATCTTTCTCTTCCTTTCTTTGATAAGAGTGAGGAAGAATGCGAGACAGGTTTTGAAAAATGGATTTATGTTTTGAAGTATATGGAAGTATTGGAAAGATTGCCTTTTACGGCACAGAAGAAGATATTCAATCATCTTGCTAAATTGGCGGATGTTCGTTGTTTGAGTAGTGAGGAGCAGGAAAAATACGATGAAAGTATTAAGGCTGTTGATGATTACTACTCCGGCCTTTATGGCTCGTATGTTGAAGGCGAGGAAAAGGGAATTGCTAAAGGTCGTGCAGAAGGTGAATTGTCTAAAGGTTTGACTGTAGCGCGTAACTTGTTGGCTATGGGAATGTCTTGGTCTCAAATCATGCAGATAACAGGATTGACAGAAGAAGAATTGAAGCCGCTGCATTCGTAGTGAATGTTATCAGGAATGCAAGAAAGAATTGACTGATTTGCAGAAACTTATGTTGGATATGCTGTCAGAGGATTCTAAAATGATAATATCAGAATTAGCAGGAAAAATGGGGATGTCTGCAAGAAAGGTTTCTCGGGAGCTTAAGTCTTTAAGAGAAGAATCTCAGATTCTAAAACATGAAGGTGGTCGCAAGAATGGTTATTGGGTAGTTTGCAACAACTAACCGGCTTGTTTCCGCAAGCAGGAAACCCAGAAGAACCACAACCACCATTTTTCGGAGTGGCTTGAAGGCTCCGATCCCGATTATCATACCGCCCAGGATCTGTATTATAAGCTGGCGAAAAGGGATGGTTATATGAGAAGTATTTGAGAGAGGATGGAGAAGGGAAGATTTAGAGATAACTATCGTCTCTGGGTATAAAAACAAGGATAATTCTGGTAATATTCTACGGCTTTTTTGAAAATATTCCGTAGAATATTACCGCTTTTCAAAAAAATATTGTATTTTTGCAGCGACAATGATATTAATATAAATGTGATATGGACAATATAGTTTGTAAAGTGGAAGCACTAGGAGGCACAATCTCTACTACTGATATTCCTCATATGGCAGAGTATAAGCGATTGTTGAGAGCTAAGGAACGTGGCGACTTGATCAAGTTGCGCCAGGGCATTTATGCTGTTCCGGAAGCCCTGCTGAATACAATGATAGATGTGGAGCGGATTGTACCTAAAGGTGTTGTGTGTCTATACAATGCCTGGGCTTATCATCAGCTTTCGACAACTGTTCCACCAGCTTTTTGCATTGCCATCGCCAATAAACGGAAAGTAGAGATTCCTGAAACGCTTCCTATAGAATTGTATTATTGGAAGAAGGAGAATCTGGAGTTTGGCATTATGGAAGCAGAAATATCCGGTTTTCATGTTCGCATAACCGACTTGGAGCGAAGTGTTTGTGATGCAGTGAAATACAGAAACAAATTGGGGTTGGATGTTTGTGCGGAAGTGATTCGTTCTTATTTGAGAAAGCCCAATCGCAATCTCACTCGTTTGCAGGATTACGCCAAACGCCTTAGAGTATTCAATACATTGAAAAATTATCTTGAAATAGCAATAGAATAAGATGGGAAAGAAAAACTACGGTAAGTCTGTTAAGACCCGCTTGCTCAATCTGATGAATGAGACAGGCTATAAATATATGTATCTCTTGGCAAGATATTTCAACGAGAGGTTGCTTTACAGAGTATCTGTAAGCCAATATAAGGACAATTTTTTGCTGAAAGGTGGCTCTTTGCTTTATGCTATGAACGGACTTGAGGCACGTCCTACAGTAGATGTTGATTTCATGGCAGATAGAATTAGCCGTGATAGGGATTTCCTTGCGCACGTGTTCCAGGAAATTTTGGGCATTGTATGCGATGAGGATGGAGTATCGTTTGATGTTAACAGCATTAAGTTGGAGCCTATAACTGTTGAAAAGAAGTATCCTGGCACAAGATTTTACTTTACGGCCCACATGGATACTATCGCTTACAACATGTCTGTTGACATTGGCTTTGGTGATGTTGTAACTCCATATCCAACAACTATTGACTTCCCATTGCTTTTGCCTGACATTCCATCTGTGAACATACAGGCATATTCCTTGGAGACTGTTGTTGCCGAGAAATTCCATACGATGATAGACCGAGATGTGCTCAACAGTCGCATGAAAGATTTCTTCGACTGTTACCAACTCCTGACAAAGAGAGACTTGTCTGATGACACATTATATGATGCAATCAAGGCGACTTTCGACAATAGGGGACTTACATACAATCCCGAATTGCAATTGTTCACAGAAAGCTTTGCGACAGACGCAGCACGTATAGTTCGCTGGAAAGCATTTCTGAAAAAGATTCAATGGAAAGAAACTCTTGATTTCAAGACTGTTATGGAAGTAATAAAGGAAAGATTGCAGCCTATGGCTGAAAGATATTGGGGAAAGTAGTGCGTTGTGGAGTCGTCTCGCAAGCAGGAAATGTAGAAGAACCACAACCACCATTTTTCGGAGTGGGTTGAAGGCTCCGATCCCGATTATCATACCGCCCAGGATCTGTATTATAAGCTGGCGAAAAGGGATGGTTATATGAGAAGTATTTGAGAGAGGATGGAGAAGGGAAGGTGCGATGGGAGGGCACCTCCCTCCCTTTTGCTAGCGTAGATAAAGTTTGGTTAACTATCATTTTTGTGGACACTAATTTAAGTTGTTTATATCCAAATATCCATCTTCGATAAGTCTTGTTTCAATTCTTCTGAATGCTCCCACAAAATTAAAGGTGTCTGTAAATATCAATAATGCTGATTGGCAGAAGATCCAAGAACTGTTTGCCAAAGGACGCCAATGGATGACCACGCAGATGCAAATGCATATCCGTGAGGCCAATTCCATATTTGTTGATGAACGGAAGAAAGTCTGTGAACGCAACAAGGGATATGATGTCTGTTATCTCGTTCACTATGCACAGTGGTTCTTCTGGTTCTTCTTCACCCTCGGCTTTGGTTCTTTTATAGTAGCTGTAGTCTGTTGGCTTGGTAGTTACTATGGATGGTTCAAATAAAACAAACCGACTAACCTTTGGCTTACGCTTAAAATCAGTCGGCTTGTATAAATTCTTGTTAAACTACCAAACTATGCTTGCTATTAACCTTGGCGTCTAATAGCTCTTTAAGAGTTGTGTCAGTAAATGTTCTCCAGATCTTTAGATCAATGAACTGGTAATCGTTGAAAAGCTGTCCTATAAACTCAATCTCGAATACAAGTCTAAGGTCATTCTGATCTTCCTCAGAAGTTCCTTCTTTGCGAAATCCAAGACGTGCTTTTTTTATCAGATAAATATCTCTTATCCCTTTACCTTTAAGGTATGGCACGAAGTAATATAATTTATTTAAAGCAATCGTTGTTGGAAACTTTTTCCCTGTATAATATATCTTGGCTGATTGTCCGATAAAATGTTCAAGATTATCCGATTTAACGAGACTAATCAAACAATTCTTGGCAATATTAAGAGATGATGGAATTATTTTGCATCCATATTTACAAGGCACACTATCATGAACCATCCAGTTTTCAACGATAGGATTGCCCGCATATTGATCAAACAATTCCAAGAAATTCAACTGTTTTGCCACAGTCTTGACATTCTTAGATTTCGTACTGTCAATTCCTATGTTTTTAAAATACAGATTGGCAAAAACCTCATCAATTTCCTTTATGTCAACTTCAATATTTGTATCACCATTTTTTAAGGTGGCTATGATATTCTGAACTAAAGCATCAACCTTGTTCTTGATTTCGTCACAAGGTGCAACAAAAGGAATTTTCTTAATATAATTGGCAGAATTGTTGGTTGATGGGTTGATTGCATTGATTAGTTCAGTGCAAACAGAAGAGTTGAAGAAACCTAAAAGGTAAAATATCCATTTCTCTTCTTTTGGAAAGACTCCGACTATTGACTGATCAAATAAACGCCCCTCAATCAAAGCTCCTGTAAGTTTAGATGAACGTATCATCGGTATTCCGATTCCATTTTTGAAATAGAAATCAGAGTTTTGGAATCTACACTTTTTGCTTTGTCTATATTCTGAAATAGCTTGAGTAGACCAATCCATAAACCAATGATTTGGCTTAATATACCCAATATTGCCACCTTTAACGATGGGTACAAGATAATCATCCTCCGTTATGCCAGTGACTTTTTCTTCCTGAGACAATTCCGTTCTACGGATATTCTCAGTTTTAGCACAGATATACTTTTTGGAATTTTTAATCTCACTATTTAGTGGATGAAGGAATTTCTTATCATTTCCAGAATAAAACCCAGTAACACAACTGGCTATATCTCCAATCTTTTTTAACTCTTCATTATTGATCAGATTGGCTATTTTATCAGTTGAATTAAACATGAATGCAGAACCAACAGCTTCATAAACAGATTTCTGAGAGATATTTTTGCGAGTACCGCAATCAGTATTTTCCAATTCTTCTACCGTCTTAAAGCTTGTTCGAATAACTATTTCATTATTCATATTCTGAGAAATATCAGAGGATTTCTTCAGTGTAATGATACAGAGATTCGCATATCCAAAATTTATACCAGGAAAGAAAGAAGATGGGAATAAAGCCAACTCCTTAATTTGTGTGTTAGTTAACAAAAACTTTCTAATAGACAAATGTCTATGGAGAGATAGAAATGTATCTGGTACAATAAAACAAAGTTCTCCGTTTTCCTTCAGGCAACGTGTGCATGCATAAAGGAATAAAGTATAACTCTCTTTTGTATATAAGTCAGAGTATAATTTGTTGAGAAGATCCTTTTTCTTCTCATCATTCCTAGCACCATAAGGAGGATTGCCGATAATCTTATCGTATTTTTGAGAACAAGATACAATTGTTGAATCAAGCAAAGTATCAGTTTCCTTTACAGAAATACCATGCTTGTTGCTATACTTTTCCTTCAAGCCCACAACGGCTGAAGGATTTAATTCAAATACATTGACGTGCGCATCTGGATTATTCTCCAAGATTTTATCAATGAACACGCCATCCCCACCACATGGTTCCAAAATGTTATCATGTGGCTCAAAATTCAACATCCCAGTCATGTAGTTGAGAATAGGATCTGATTTTGTATAATAAGCTTGGTATGTTAATGCCGAATCCATTTGTTTACCAGATAAGATAATTTTGAAGTTCGTTATGGGTTACAGTATCTCTCATCTGAGGAGCAAAGTCATTCATCCAATCAATATTGTTCTCAATCCAATCATGAATATTGAAGCCTGTAAATTGATGAATCTTTGCGTATGTGTCTGAACCACAAGAAGTCTCCCATACTCCAGAGTTTTGGAGTGTGGTTAAATAGTGATTATTCTCCGTTGAACGAACAAAAATCAAACATTTATAATTTTCCGTCTCTATGTTCTGATAGATACTTCCTACAAGAAGCAATCTATTAGTATTGCCCTTCTCATTTGAGCCGAATCCGCTTTTGAAATCGACAATATATTTGGTCGTTCCATCGGTAAAATGCAAATCACATTCCAATTGTATTTCACCTGATGTAACCAGTCCCCAGACTTTATCATAATAACGTCTAAGTTGTTTTTTCTCATGCGTCTGAATAGCCAATCCGTCAATATATGTTACAATCTCGGTAGTAAGACTCTCTTTAACTTCTGAGAAAAGTGGTGGAATAAAGGAAGATATTCCTGTAGAAGGGTATTTAAAACACAGTTTACAGAAAGGTTCCCACAATTCACCTACTCGACGTGAAAATGCCATATAGTCGTATTGCCAAACTGCGTTACGAGATTCAAGCATAACAACATCATTTGTATAGGTTATCATCAAAACACATTCAAGGACTTCTCTATTTGTCCATTGTTGAGTTCTTGCAGTTTCTTCAAGTATAGACAACAGATTGTCTTTACTTTGAATTATTGCTTTATTCAGAGCAGATGCTTTTTTCTTGTAATCAGCTGCTGAGTACTGAAGTGCCAATTCGCTTACTATCTCGTTCGCACGACTTCTGAAATATGCCAAAAGTCCTGCTTTGCTATTTTTTAAATTTCTATCTACGTTCATATTAGCCTTAATTCCGCAACACTATAATTTAATAATTTTCATAAGTACCTGAGCAATAGAAAGTTGCTCAGAGTTTTGTCATGTCAAAAATTTCACTTATCTTAGTGTTGCAATAAAATATATAATAAAACTCTGAATGACATTGCAAAAGTACAAATAAAATCTGAGAAACTCACTCCTTTTGGAGTTTTTTTTTCGATTATGGAGCTATTTAATGCTTTTTTAGCTCAAACTATAGATTCCACCTTGGGAATGAGAAGTACAATGTTTGGTTATCAATATAGTAGATTCTACGCTCTCTGATGTGCGTATATCTTTGTGATGGCAAGGAACGCATCTTCGATGACATGATCAATGGCTTTGGCTGGAATCGATTGCCAAAACCGTTCATGGCACAGAATACAGTATTCCTGCTTATGACAGCTCTCATCAGAAACTTCTACAAAGCTATTATGCAGAGATTGAGCCCCCATGATTTTGGATTGCGCGCCACCAGCAGAATCAAAGACTTTGTATTCAAGTTCATCACTGTCCCTTGCTAAATGGGTTAAAACAATGCGTAGGCATATATTGAACATTTATATAGACAGCTATGCTTATGCCAACCTGTTCCTGGCAAAACAGACTTTGGTTAAAGTTAAAGACCGTGCTTTTTTGGTTGAACCAGCGTATTACCTCAAGCCGCTTTATAGGGTAAGGGGTTGGGGCTGCGACGTTTCTTTTTTTGCAAGGAATATGTACAATAAAATGGTTTTTATAGCTTTACCTGCAAAATTCCACTAAACCTTATAGATTCAAGATTTGAGGAATAATAATTCTTTGCCGGCAAAGATATATAAAAAATCAAAATAAAACAGTGAAAGCTATTATGAATGCAAAATAAGCATTTCGGACTCAGTTTATCAATTCAAGTATGAACAGAGATTTATCATTTTAGTTTCTCAATCTCACTTTTTGACAAATCTGTTATTTGCACAACTGTTTCTATATCCATGCCAGCATCCAACATTCTTTTTGCTATTTGGATAGCCTTCGAGTTTTTACCTTCCTCACGCCCTTTTTCCAAAGCCGTATCTATAGAGTTCTTGACATCACGATACGCCTTAAAACCAAAATCGGTAAGCAAGCTAATATATCGTTCTTCTATCCGTTTCATATCCATTTCCTTTTAAAACGTTTAACTGAATTGTAGTGCAAAAATAAGCATTTTTTTCGAATTATAAATATTTGGAGTGTTAAAATGTTGGTTGTGGGGGTGATTTTTCCCAAGATTCCTACGATTTTTCCCAACGATGGGAAAAATGAGTTTTTTTTATTAGGAAAAGGGGAATGATTTTCTCTTTTTCTTTACTTTTGACTCTCGTTTCCTTCTTCTTCTTACTTTTTCCCAAGAAATGCCCGATTTTTCCCAAAATCATGGGGTTTTCGGGGGAGTTGTGGGAAAGGGATTGTTTTGCCTTGTTTTTCGCAGTACTTTTGCAGCGTCGAAGAAACAAGACAACGCTGAAATGGTTTGGTGCTCTTGAAAACCTCTTCGTACATTATATAATATGTATACTCAGATTATGAGAGTGGTGCAGCAGGGCGAGACCTTCGCTGTGCAGAGTCAGAAAAGTGAGAACGGACAGATGATGAAATGCAACATCGTTCTCCAGGAGATGGGCGGAAAGTATGAGAACCAGTATGCTGCCGCTATGCTGGACAATATGGCCCAGTGTAAGTATGCTCCGGGCGAGCTGGTGGCTGTTACGCTCCGGTTTACTACCCATGAGCACAATGGTCAGGTTTATCAGGATATTCTGGTTACGGACATTGAAAAGGCTTTTTAAAGGTAAAAAGGTAAAAGGGTAAAAAGGTAAAAAGAACCTTAACCCCTTTCCGCCCCCGTTCCCAGCGATTCCATCGCTGGTCCCCCATTAAATGCTAAAAGGAGGCGAAAAAGTAAAAACTGAGTTGAAACAGAGGAGGATTTTCCATGGTAAAGCGCGCAACAATCCGGATGTTTCTTCTCCTAAAATTCAATTCAGATTATGGTTAAGAAAGTAAACAAGGTTCAGAATAATGCTCAGAACAATGTTCAGAACCAGCAGGTGAATAATAACGGCTGCCAGCATGTGCAGCTCGGTGGAATAGCTTACTATGATGATAAGCAGTATTTCCTCTTCAGTCCTGATTCTGTAAATCAGGGTGTTGTAGAAGCTTTTCGCCGTCATGGTGTGGCTCAGCAAATGCACGACGGAACATTTGATTTCGTAGCAGTTTCTAAGCCGAAAAGCCAGTCGGAACTGATTAAAAAACTGGCGCACGGTCGTGTGAGCAAAACCAAGGACGGTGCTGTCCAGTTTACCTTGAAGGTGTTCTGCCATGAGGGAATCAACATCGCCCGAACGCTGGCTGTTGAAGCAGAAGAAGGGGCTGAGGCGGTATTGGATTACCAACTGAAACATTAGGATTTTTGTATTCAACTTAAAACGATAAGTAGAAACAGATAGATGAGTTGTTATTTAATTAAGGTGGAGAACGGACACAAGGTTGCCCGCTCCATCACCTCGGAAGAGGAGTATAAGCAGCTGCGTGGAAGCAATGAACAGAAGGCGAATCTTCGTCTGGCTCGTGCCGGAAACGATGCTGCGAAACGGAGACTGGTGCAGTTTAATTATTCCGGCCATTATCCGCAAGGGGTGGTGAAGGGAATGAAACTGCCAAGCGGTGCTTTCGGGTTTGATATGGATGAGCCGGAGGCTTTTGCCAAGGCTGCCAAGCTGCTGCTGAAGGAACCGGACAAGTACGGACTGCTGATGCTGGAACGCAGTGCACGACAAGGTGGACATGCGGTGTTTGTACGCGAAAAGGGCAAGACGGTTCTGGAGAATCAGGTGAGGATTGCTACGATGCTCAAGTGCGAAATGGATACTTCGGCTCACGACATTAACCGGGTTTATTTCACTACTACATCGGATGACGAAGATCTGCTATTCCTTTCGCCACGACTTTTCAAGGATGAATATGATGAGGCTGCTGTGGCAGCTGACGGGAAGGTTCTGGAAGAGCGTGAAAGATACGGACAGGAGGAACTGCCGGAAGGGGCGCACAAGGCAAACAAGCATTATGAGCCCTGGAAGGAAAAATTCAAGAAGGATTCTCAAGGGGTTTTTAAGAGTCAAGAATTTAAGAATTCGAGAATTTCTACTTCTGCTACTTCTACTTCTTCTACTTCTGCCTCTGCTGCGTCAACTGTTGCTTCAACTACTTCTGCTGCTCAGGACAATTATCTCGGGATTCCTTATGGGGAAATCATTAAGAAGTGGTGGCAGATGTATAATGATGGGCAGGAGCCGATGCGCTCCAATCGCAATACGCTGACCTTCGAACTGGCTGTGAACCTGCGCCACATCTGTGGCTTCGACCGCAATCTGCTGGCTCATATTATTCCCTGCTACGATGGGTTTCCCGAGTAGGAAAAGATGGCTTGCATCAACTCGGCATTGAACGAGAAAATTACGCAAATGCCTAAGCGACTGAAGGATGTGCTCTCTGCCATCCGTCAGGAACGAATGAAGCAAGGAAATGCGGGTGGTGGTTCGGCGGCTGACAATGAGGCGCTGGTAAATGCGCTGGACGAGGCTAACGCCAAGGATGATCTGTTCTATTATAATGCGCTGCCTAAGTTGCCGCAAGGCATTCGGGATTCCATCAGCGCAGTGGGTCCGGCACTGGCACTGCCTGTAATCACAGCCATCTGTCCTGCCATCGGAATGCTCGCAACGGGCGTGAAGGTTTCCGTTCACGGCAAGATGAACTCGCTGAACCTCATCTCCTACATCGCCGGTGATTTTGCATCTGGCAAGGGTAGTATTGACCCGGTGATTGACGCATGGACTTCGGAAGTGAAGGAAATGGACAAAATGTATCAGCAGAAGGAGGATGAATGGCGAGCCAAGAAACGTGCAGCCAAGAACAAGAAGGAGCAGCCGGAAGAGCCGAAACTGCCTGTAAGATGCTTGACACTGAACAATACGGTGGCGAATCTGGCTGAACGACTGGCTAACACAGAAGGCAAGCACGCCTTCTCGTTTACTCCGGAAGCAGACACCGTAGCACAGAAGTGGAAATCGGCGATGAGCGACTTTTCAGTCATGTTGAGACAGGCTTACGACGGAACAAGCTATGAGCGTGAAGCAAGAAGTGCAGATGCTGTGAATGTTCATATAGACAGACTGTTATGGAACGTTGTGATGTGTGGAACGCCTGATGCGCTCTATCGTGTGGTAAGCAATTATACGGATGGTTTTCAGAGCCGTATCGTTGTGGCTCGCACACCGGACAATACCTTCACTCCGCTGTCAGGGAATCTCTATATTCTTACCGAGCGCCAGCGTGACCGCATTATTCAGATAGCTCATCTGCTGCCGCTGATGTCGGGTGAGGTAGTGCTGCCGAAGCTGGAGGAAAAGGGTAGAAAATGGCTGGAACAGATCAGACTGGAGACGATGAAAAATGACGACAAGGTGAAAGCCCGCCAGCGTTTCCGTATCTGTCCGACCACCATGAGAATGATGACCTGCATCATGCTCTGCAAGGTGGCAGAATCGCTGATTCAGAAGCATGGGTTCCAGGGCGCTGAGACACAGTTGAAGCAGAATCCGCAGTTGTGGAAGGAATTGATAGTGAAGATGCAGACGCCAACCATGCTTGCTGTCTTCGACACCCTGGCTGATTATCAGCTGGAGAATGCACTCTACTTCTTCCGCAGTCGCATTGAGGATGCTTTTTCTTCGAAGAACTATCCAGGGCAGTCGCCATACGATCGTTCACGACGTGGTAGAAACGATTCTATTTTTGAATGCTTAGACGTAACCTTCACTTTCGAACAGGCTCAGCAGCAGAGTGTTGCCATCAAGGGCGCTAACGTTACGCACGAGGCTGTAAGACAAATGCTGAAGAACTGGAAGCGCCAGGGACTCATCAATATTCTGCCCGATTCGCGTTATCAGAAAGTAGCATCTACGGTTTAAATCCGGTCATTAAGGTCAAGGTCATTAAGGTCATTAAGGTTTTCGGGTCTGAACCCAGCCTTAATGACCACCCTTAAACCAATTATTCATTATTAATTATTAATTGTAAATTATCATGCACATTTGTATATTTCGCCGCCGTTTCACTCCATGGGGAGTTGATGGCACAATGGTCATTAACGGTAAGTTTTTCTGCGGAACATTGGAGCGTCCTCAGGGCTATCTGAAAGCTGATGCTTACAGACTGGCACTTGTGCCGGTTTCCAACCCGAAGTTTCTGAGGGATGATGAGAAGAGCAGAATCATGCCTGTCATTCTGAAGGAAAACGGCAGAGCTCCGAAGTCTGTTATCCGCAAGCCGTTCTTCGTTCCGGGCAATGGCCCTTATAAATTAATGTATGGCAGCATCATTCTGGGCAGATCCTACATTTCGGGACTTGTGCTTCATTCTGAGGAATACTTCTCGGAGTTTTGCGAGAAGGTGGATGAAGCAATCAGGAACAGGGAGCACATCACGCTCGTTATCAGAGACTGGGGCTTTGATGCGATTCCGCTTAAGTATTTATCTCTTTTCCAATCATCCGTAAAATCATTATCATGCGTAAGATAAAGGAAATCATCATTCATTGCAGTGCGACCAAGGAAGGTCGCAACTTCACCGTAGCGGATATTGACCGCTGGCACCGGGAGCGCGGAATGCGCTGCATAGGTTATCATTTCGTGATTTATCGTGACGGCAGCATTCATGTAGGCCGTGCGATAGAGGAGGTTGGCGCCCATTGCAAGGGCCACAATTCCATCAGTATAGGTATTTGCTACATCGGTGGCTTATCGAAGAAAGGCAAGCCGAAGGACACAAGAACCCGAGACCAGAAAGCGGCAATGCGCTCGCTCATCGAGCAGCTGAAGGAGGAATATCCGTTAGCCACGATTCATGGTCACAATGAATTTGCCAATAAAGCTTGTCCCTGCTTTGATGTGAAGAAGGAGTGGGGCTAACAGATAGGGAACGCACTGCGTTCCCTATCTATACTTATTTTCCATGGGCAAAAGTGATGAACACTCCCGATGGAAAGACTCTGAATGCGGTCTGATTATATTTGATATTTGATGAGTGTTTGTTCTCCTTCTTGCAAATTCACAACTGTTAGTCAAAAAACATGACAATTAATAAGATTGGCAATAATTAGAATAAATTGTCAATTGTTTTTATTTGCCGTGATAAAAGATACGGAATGTTAAATATTCGCAAAAATACGAAAGTAAATTGGGCGGTTTGAAATATTGTTCGTAACTTTGCGACCAGAACTTTAACATGGAATTGTGCGAGAAGAAGGAGGATTGCTGCAAGTAAATCACTTTATCCTCAAACACACTCTTTGATCCAATTGTACCCTCGTCATTAGTTTCGAGGGTTTTCTTAAAACCTATACGTTCGTTGTTTTGCGAATTGTAAACATTATTAATAATACACCCAAGCCTTGTTACGGTTCTCATCCCTCGGGGAGAGTTAAGAGGAGGCACAAAAATTATGAAACAGATCAAAAATTATGAAACAGATCAAAAATTATGAAACAGATCAAAGTGTTGGTAAGCGCATGCGCTTGCAACCAGAAGTTTGCTTCGCTTGTCAAGGCTGTAGTGAAGAACAGTTCAACCGCATCGTGGCCATTCTCTTCATCGGCGTCGGCATCTATTATTCAATCATCATCAATAATTAAGGACACAATTTAATGAGACATTTTATAATACTAATATTCTTATGGATAATATCTCTGTCACAGACAGCAGCCGCACTTAACACATTTAAGGCAAAAATCATAGACGGAGACAGCGGCGAACCGCTAATAGGAGCGTCCGCAACTGTGGAGGGGACACAACTGGGAAATGTAGCCGACAAGGACGGTTTCGTGGAAATCACAGGTATCCCCGATGGTCCACAAACCATCAGGTTCAGCTATCTTGGATATGAGACAGAGGAAAAGAGTTATGTGTTTCCTTTGTCTGATGGCGAACCCTATGTAACAATTACACTTGAAGAGGGCGAAGACAACGAGCTGGAAAAGGTTGTTATCTCTGCAACCCGAGGCACCCGCACTTTCAGGGATATTCCGACGCGTGTGGAATTTATCGGTTCAGAGGAACTTGAAGAGAAAAATGTCATGAAGCCCGGTGATATAAGAATGCTGCTCAGCGAAAGCACTGGCATACAGACACAGCAGACTTCGGCCATCTCCGGCAACGCCATGATAAAAATACAGGGTCTTGACGGTAAATACACCCAAATTCTCCGTGACGGTTTTCCCGTTTTTTCCGGAGCTGCTGCCGGTCTCGGAATGTTACAGACTCCGCCCCTTGACCTGAGACAGGTCGAGATTATAAAAGGATCCTCAAGTACCCTCTATGGCGGTGGCGCCATCGCAGGTCTTGTCAATCTTGTAACCAAGACCCCCACAGAAAAGCGTGATTTTCAGATACAGCTTAACGGGACAACCGCAAAAGGGCTGGATGTCAACACTTTCTTCGGACAGCGTTTTGGCAAAGTCGGCACCACAGTCTTCGCATCCTACAATCGGAACTGGGCTTATGATCCCTCGCATGTGGGATTCACTGCCATACCTCAATTTGATAGGTTTACTGTAAATCCCACTCTTTTCCTGTACTTTACAGAGAGCACCAACCTTAATATAGGACTGGAGTCAATGGTCGAGAACCGTCTTGGAGGCGATATGGAATACATACGCCACGGATATTCAGAGGGACATCCATATTTTGAGCGGAACAAATCACAGCGTTATTCCTCGCGAATCTCATTCAAGCACAGATTTAATGATCAGAGCAGCCTTAACGTAAAGAACAGCGCGACACTCTACAAACGAGACATCACCATTCCTACATATAATTTTAATGGAGACCAGTGGTCAACATTCAGTGAAATCTCATACGTTAATTCGGGAGAAATCTCTGAATGGATTGTCGGTGGTAATGTATGGACCGAACGGTTCAACGAAAAGAGAATCACAAACAATCTTGACCGAGACTATTCACTCGACACCTATGGCATATTTGTGAACAACACCACAAACGTATCTGACCGGGTGATTCTTGAAGCCGGACTCCGTGGCGATTATGTCAAAGACTATGGATTTATAGTCCTTCCACGCATATCTGCACTTTTCAAACTGTCAGACAAATTCTCGACCCGTATTGGTGGAGGATTCGGCTATAAGCCACCCACAATATTCTCTGAGGAAAGCGAACGTCTTCAATTCGCAAACATTCTCCCTGTGGACAAAGATGTCAATAGCATAGAGCGAAGCTATGGGGCTCAGGCCGATGTGAATTACCGCACAAGCATCGCGGACGGCAGAGTCATTTTCACAGCTAACCAGCTCTTCTTCTTCACTTATCTGAGACACCCGCTTGAACTGAGACCCCTGCACAACGGGCTTTACCAGTTCTTCAATATCAACGGAAACATGCGCAGCCTTGGCGCAGAGACAAATCTGAAAGTCAAGTATTCAGACTTCAGCCTGTTTCTCGGGTATACATTCAACCATGCCCGTGTAAGAGAGGACGGTCACACCTACGATAAGACGCTGACGCCTAAACACCGTCTCAATTCAGTGCTTATGTATGAGGTTGAGGATTCATGGCGTATAGGCTACGAACTTTACTATACCAGCCGTCAGCGACTCACCGATGGAATGTATGGCAAAGGATATGTGACAATGGGCCTTATGGTACAGAAAATTTGGGAGAAATTCTCAGTGTATGCAAACTTTGAGAACTTCACCGACCGCCGCCAGACAAGATTTGACACCATCTATACCGGCAGCGTCACAAATCCCGTTTTCCGTGATATTTATGCACCTCTCGACGGATTCGTGGCTAATTTTGGTGTGATTATCAAAATTTGATTAGTGATGTGATAACGTGGACACATCATATCGTTAGGACAAGACAGCGATATGCCTAAAGAACATGGCATATCGCTGTCTCGTGTTTATATACAGTATTCTCTTCGGCATTACGGCAGACTGGCAAGACCGCAATTGAAGGTGTATGGAATACCTCTTTTTAAGTTTTGTATACTGTAATCTATTTTGAAAGTTTCAGAATCCTTAACGCACCTGAAATTACGATGGAGAACAAAGAATGACCGGAATATAATCCTCATAGTGATGGGAGATAAAGAATTATTAGATGCGCTAAAGTGTTGGTTATTAATGTTGTATATGATTTGTAGGTAGTCTTGCTATAATTGTGTACGTATAAAATAATCTACATTCATCAGGCTCATATTTGTACCTTATTGTTCTTCTTTTGCCCTTTTTCTACCTGTCATTTCTTCTATTTTTGTCAAAAATACCTACCTTTGGAGCATGATTTCGAGTCCGAGGAGGGGCATTTTTTACCCTTAGTAGAGGGGGTAAAATACCTTCCTAACCTCCATATTTTGCTTTTTTCTTCGTAAAATGCAATATTCTTATTGCATTTTGCCTCTTTTTATTTCGGTATTATGAGGGTAAGGATTATTTATATTCTTGGAATATTGATATTAGGTCATTATGTTTTCTGTAGCTGACTTCTAGAGTCGTTTGGTAAACGCACGTAAGCAGGATATGTATTTTTTTTCTTTACAAAAGTGCTCAAAACTTCTCTGAAAGGACTAAGTTTTATAATCGCATTTTTCAGTATCTTTCAGCAGTTATCTTCCTCTTTTTGCGAGAAATTAGGCTAAAAATAGCCAAAAACAGACCGTTTTCCCTTAGTTTATTATCTTCCAAATGAAGAAAATAGTGTGTTTTTTAAAGAAAACCTCTTCCCCAACGCGTCATTCGCTAAGGAAGAGGTCTGTTTTAGCTGGTCTTATGATGACCATATTCGTCTGAAATATGCTTGATTTTTAAAGCTTTGACCAGTCGATGCTGCGGATAAATGCCAAGGTTGAAACCCAATCGCAGTCGAGGCAGAATGGGATTGGAGCATCCGGAGTGTTGTAATAAGCCAGGGTAAACTCTGTATCTGCATCCTTAAATGCCTTGTGATCGATGGTTGCCTGCTTGAAAAATTGGGTTACGAGCGGCTTATTCTTTTTAGAAGCCTCCTTCAATCGCTTCTGGTAGAGCGTAATATATACGCTCATGGCGTAGGCCTGCTCGTTGAGATAGCGAACCTTTATGTTCAAGGTGTCCTTGTTCAGATTCTTGTCGAGCATAACATACGGTGGCAGAATCTTGCTGCGCATGTAGGTCATCGCGTCAAACTTGAAGAGGGCTGTACGGCGCTCGTCCATGCTCTTCGTGGTGTCGTTGAGGGCTGCATCAGAAGTGCGGAGCACCTCGTTTAATACATCCTGGGCGCTTGCCTTAGCTATGCTGAGGCTGAGCGCGAATAATAATATAATGTATCTCATCTTTCTGAAATTATTGATTATCAGTTCTTTTTAATCGTTGGTGTGGCGCAGGAGGAAGATGCTGTGGTCGATGCACGCTGGCAATTCTTCCTTATAATGCGTTACCATGATCATGGTTTTGTTCTGGCGGCGGCAGAAGGCTTCGATGACGTCTTTTACAAGACGGCGGTTGCGGTTGTCGAGTCCGTGGAGCGGCTCATCGAGAATCAGCAGTTCCGGGTCCTTGACAAAGGCACGTGCCAGGAGAACGAGGCGCTGTTCGCCGCTGGAGAGCTTCAGGAAACCACGGTCTTCAAGACCTTCCAGTCCAAATACTTTCATCCAGAAGCGGCACTTGTCCATATCTTCTTCCTTCGGCTTTACATAGAGACCTACGGAATCCATCAGACCACTTGCTACGATGCGGATGGCTGGCAGGTCGCGCTGGTAAGAGCGGTGAAGCTCAGGCGATACGTAGCCGATGTGTTTTTTGATGTCCCAGATGCTTTCGCCGCTGCCTCGAGGATTGTCGAAGAGGGTAATGTCGCAGGCGTAACTCTGCGGATTGTCGGCACAGACCAGACTGAGGAGCGTACTCTTTCCGGCTCCGTTCTGTCCGCTCAAAGCCCATCGCTCGCCGTTCATCACGGTCCAGTCGAGGTCTTTGAGGATGATTCGTTCGCCATACTGTATGCGTACCTTGTTCATCTTCACCACTTCCTGGGTGTGATATTCGCGGTCGCTGTAAGGCAGGTCTACGATGGCCTGTTCCAACTCCGGACTCAGCACATGGGCAGGTACGGATTCTCTGCCGGCAAGATATTCTGCAAGGGTTACCTTAGGCAGAACCTTCATATCCTTCACTTCTACCACGTGGGTGATGAAGTCGGGAATATCATCGCTCTTGCTCAGTACGAGGATAATCTGCAGGGCTCGCTCTGATGAGAGGGTCTTGAGCAGTTCCTTGAGCTGGTCGCGGGTTTCAGCATCGAGTCCGATAAACGGATTGTCCATGATGAGCACGCGAGGCTCTGAGAAGAGGGTAGAGGCAAGTTTGAACTTGCGGAGCTCGCCACTTGAGAGCAGGATGGTGTATTTGTCCATCAGGTGCTGCATGTGGAAGAGTTCGTAGATGTGCTGCTGCAGGGCTCTGCGTTCCGGTGTGTCTTCGCCGGCCATCTGGTAGGCTTCTTCCAGCTTGTCCTTTACGATAGGTGTATTCTCGTCTATCTCGAGCTGGTTCCAGCGCTGCTGTAGGAAATAAGTGCGGTCGTTATCGCCTCCGTAGGTGTCGCGGAAGGTAATATACTTGATGTTGTCGCTCACCATTGTTTTCTGACTAGGTGAGAAATCGTAATCAGGGTCGTGCATCAGGAGTGGGTGGCGACCTACGATGATGTCGACAAACATTGATTTTCCTCCACCGTTCGGACCTACGATAGCGATGTGTTCACCATCGCACGCCTCGAAGTTTACGGGTTCAGCCATACGCCATTCTGGCATACGGGTAACACCGTTTTTAATGCTAATAATCTTTTGCATCTCTCTTATTTTTTTATTCTACTCTGATTCTTTGTTGCAAAGTCCTTCCAGCTGCTGTAGTGCCTGGCGTCGGTCTCGGGGCGGTTCATCTGCAGGAAGTGGCAGTAGGCTGCCCCCAGCGCATCGGTAGCATCCATGAACTTCGGCATTTCGTCTTGCTGAATATGGAGCAGTCGCTGCAGCATTCCCGCCACCTGTTCCTTCGAAGCCTGTCCCTGTCCTGTAATGGCCATCTTGATTTTGAGCGGCGCATATTCGTGGATAGGAACGCTGTGATGAATGGCGGCTGCGATGGCTACTCCCTGCGCTCTGCCCAGCTTGAGCATCGACTGCACGTTCTTGCCGAAGAAGGGGGCTTCGATGGCCATCTCATCGGGCAGATAGCTGTCGATGATGCCGGTTACGCGGTCGAAGATCTTGCCCAGCCGGAGATAGGGATCGCTCTCTTTGCGCATGTCGATGACGCCCATCACCACCAGTTCTGCCTTGTTGCCGATGATGCGGATTACGCCATAGCCCATCACGTTGGTTCCGGGGTCAATGCCGAGAATGATCTTCTCTGTATTCGATTTCTTGATCATCGCTGATAAATCTCCTGACTTAAAAAATGCTTGTTTTAACGGTCCATATAAGGATTGTGAGCGAGCTCTTCGCCTATGCTGGTGTATTCGCCATGACCCGGGAGAACCTGGGTTTCGTCAGGCAACTGACCGAGATGGCGCAGACTGTTGATGATGCGGAACATGCTGCCTCCAGGGAAATCGGTTCTGCCGATAGAGTTGTGGAAGAGGGTGTCGCCGGTGAAGGCTACGTGCTCTGCCTCGCAATAGAAGGTGACGGAACCGCTGCTGTGGCCCGGAGTGGCGATAACCTGGAACTCGTGGTTGCCGAACTTGATGACCTCTTCATCTTCGAAGAATCTGCCAATAGGCGGAAACTGGTAATCGAGTTGCATCTGATAGAAGGTTTCTGCCTGCTTGGCGAGTCCCTTCATCAGGTTTTCATCAGCTGCCGATACTTCCGGTTTCAGTCCGAACTCCTGATAGATGGTGTTGTTGCCGAAGTTATGGTCAAGATGGCCATGGGTTACGAGCAGGTGAACGGGCTTGAGCTGGTTCTCCTTAATATATTGTGTAATAGCTTTGCGCTCTTCCGGATAGAAGGCGCCGCAATCGATGATGACGCATTCCTTGGTCTCATCGCTCACCACGTAGCAGTTTTCCTGCAACATGTTTACTTGAAATCTTTCTATATGTAACATTTCTTACTTTGAACTTTATGATTACTTTTCACTCTTCACTTCTACTATGCCGGAACGTAAACCAGTTGCTTGTCCTGACTGAACCATTCTTCATCGAAGAAAGTGCTGAGCGGAGTGATTTCTGAAATCTTGAAGTATTGCTTCAGTTCTTCTTTCAGATTGCCGCCCTTCAGACACAGAAGTCCGTTAGGCAGAGCGTTTTGTCCCTTCTGCTTAAAGTTTTTCTTGATAATCTTCATCAGGTCAGGAAGCTGCATTACCGCACGGCTTACCACGAAGTCGTACTTGCCTTTTTCGTCCTCTCCGCGCAGGTGTTCAGCCTTGAGATTCTGCAGATTGATGGCCGTAGCCACCTCGTTGCAGACTCTGATTTTCTTGCCCGTTCCATCTATCAGCTTGAACTTGCATTCAGGGAAGAGGATGGCGAGCGGAATGCCCGGGAAACCTCCGCCGCAGCCGAAATCGAGAATCTCCGTACCCGGACGGAAATTGATGGCTTTGGCTATTGCCAGAGAATGGAGCACGTGGTGCTCGTACAGATTATCGATGTCCTTGCGGCTGATGACATTGATCTTGCTGTTCCAGTCGCGGTATAATGCATCGAGTGCCTCGAACTGCTTTTTCTGCTCTTCCGTGAGGTTCGGGAAGTATTTCTCTATTATTTCTATCATATAATTATATGTATTCTTCTTTATTTCTACTGATTTTCTGCTATTTTTCTGCAAAGGTAGTGTAAAAAATCGGAAAACACGCAATAAAAACATCAAAATCTGTCAGATTATGCTCGTATATTAAGATTTTTGCGTAACTTTGCACCCGTTTTCAATATAAATTAAGCAAAAATTGATAAAAACAGACAAGGAAATATGATAAAAGCAGCACTCTTCGATCTGGATGGCGTGGTTTTCGACACCGAGTCGCAGTACTCCATCTTCTGGGGAATGATAGGCAGGGAGTATCATCCGGAAATGCCCGATTTCGAATATCGCATCAAAGGACAGACTCTGGTTCAGATTTACGATAAGTATTTCACCGATGAAGCCGTCTTTGCCCACATCGAAGGTTTTACAGGCGCAAAGGAGGAACAGGCTAAGATTACAGCCCGACTGGATGAGTTTGAAAAGAGCATGCAGTATGAATATATTGCAGGGTTCGAAAATTTCATCAGCGACTTGAAGGAGCATGGCGTAAAATGCGCTGTGGTAACGAGCAGCAACGTTCAGAAGATGCTGAATGTCTATGACCGCCACCCGGAATTCAAGGCTTATTTCGACCGCGTGCTGACCAGCGAGGATTTCGCTGAGAGCAAGCCTCATCCAGACTGCTATCTGAAAGGTGCAGCCTATTTCGGTGTGGAACCGGAGGACTGTGTAGGACTGGAAGACAGCTTCAACGGACTGAAGGCGGTGAGAGCCTCAGGAGCCTTCACCTTAGGTCTTGCTACAACGAACAGCAGAGAAGCCATAGAGCCGCTATCCGACTATGTGATAGATGATTACAGAGGTTTCAGCTTTGCTGACTTGCAGCGCATCGTGGAGGATGCGAAATAGATTCAACGCAGAACAATAAATAAATCAAAATAAAAAATGGGATATTTATCAACTGATAAGAAGAAAATTACCACCAAGACCTTCGCAGAAATGAAGAAGGCTGGCGAGAAAGTAACCATGCTGACAGCATACGACTTTACAACAGCCGGGATTATAGATGCTGCAGGAATTGACTCTATATTAATAGGTGATTCGGCCAGCAATGTGATGGCAGGAAATGCAGACACATTGCCGATTACCGTTGACCAGATGATTTATCACGCCCGCAGCGTGGCACGTGCCTGCCAGCATGCTTTCGTGGTTTGCGACATGCCTTTCGGCAGCTATCAGATTAGCAAGGAAGAGGCGCTGCGCAATGCTTGCCGCATGATGAAGGAGACGGGTGTAGATGCTCTGAAACTGGAAGGCGGCGTAGAAATCTGCGACACGGTTAAGGCGCTGGTTAATGCCGGAATCCCGGTTCATGGTCATCTCGGACTTACCCCGCAGAGCGTGAACAAGTTTGGCGGTTATGGTATTCGTGCCAAGGAAGAAGCTGAGGCACAGAAGCTTATCAGCGACGCCATTGCGCTGGACGAAGCAGGCTGCTTTGCCATCGTGCTGGAGAAGGTTCCTGCTAAGCTTGCTGCAGAAGTAAGCAAGAAGGTAAAGGCTGTAACGATTGGAATCGGTGCTGGTAACGGCTGCGACGGACAGGTGCTGGTTTATGCTGATGCACTCGGAATGACACAGGGTTTCAAGCCTAAGTTCCTGCGCCACTTTGCTCAGGTAGGCGAGGAAATGACCAAGGGTGTGAAGGCTTATATTGATGCGGTGAAGACCGTAGATTATCCTAGCGCTGAAGAGAGTTATTAACATTAACTCTCTTTTTAGTGAATTCTAAGAGAGTATAAATACGATAGATTCATAAATAATTCGGATTATGGATACACAAAATACACCAGTACATATCAAGCTGTGGCACAAGGACTTCTGGCGATTATGCTTTGCCAACCTCTTGCTGATGTCGAGTGTGTACATGCTCGTTTTTGCCATTCCTTATTTCCTGATTCAGGAGAAGTATCAGATGTGGCAGATAGGGTGTGTGCTTCTTGCATACGGCTTTGGACTTTTCCTGTTTGGCGGCTTCTGTTCTTATCTGGTGCAGCGCTACCGCAGGAATATGGTCTGTCAGCTTTCCATTTTAGGTGTGGTTTTTTGCCTTTCGGTTCTTTACTATCTGGATACGTTCTGGAACATCAGGTTTCCTTTTGAGATTCTCCTGGCGGTCCGTTTCCTGTTGGGAGCTTTCCTGGGGCTGGCTCAGATGTCGCTTGCCAGTACGCTGGTTATTGATTCCTGCGAGTCGTTCCAGCGCACCGAGGCTAATTACATTACCTCCTGGTTTGCCCGCTTTTCGATAGCTGTAGGACCCTTGGTGTCATGTTTTGTTTACAACTATTTCGGCATGGACTATGTTTTCCCTACGGCTTCGTTGCTGGCTTTGGGAGCCTTCGTGCTGGTTTCTCGCGCCAAGTTTCCTTTCAAGGCACCTGCCGAAGGAATTAAGGCTTTCAGCCTCGACCGCTTCTATCTGCCACAGGGAACTCCGCTGTTTGTCAATATCATCCTGATTACTTTTTCTGCGGGATTATACTTTTCTGTGCCTCATCCTACTGGCATTTTTCTGATGATTTTAGGAGGATTGGTCTTGGCGTTCCTGGCAGAAAAGTTTGTCTTTGCTGATGCAGATTTGAAGAGCCAGATCATAGTAGGTCTGGTGCTGCTGGCTTCTGCTGAACTGATTTCGTTTGCAAGTCAGGAGTTTGCTGTCGAAATCGTGGTTCCAACCTTGCTGGGTTTTAGCTTGGGAATCATCGGAAGCCGTTTCCTGCTCTTCTATATCAAGCTTGCCAAACATTGCCAGCGCGGCACGAGCGTGAACTCGTTCTTCCTGGCTTGGGAATTGGGATTGAGCTTGGGAATCGGTCTCGGATTCCTGTTCCATAATCTTCCGGCGAGAGCGCATTTGGACGTAGATCATCCTTTATATAATATGGTTGAATCAGGGATGTTGCACTATGCGCTTCTTTTTACAATCGTATCGTTGCTGGTGTACAATTTCTTGGTTCATCCTTGGTACATGAAGCATAAAAACAGATAAAATATTTGAAATCTCGTTTGTTTCATAAAAGCTATTCTTTAAAAGAATCTAAAAATAGCTTTTATGAAACATTTTTAATATTATTTAGATAGGTTTTTTCGCTTTTGTGGCTTAATTTGAGTACTTTTGCGTTTAGTTTTGGAAATATATTGTTTGAATTAAGAAATTAAACGTAAAAATATAGAATTATGGCAGAAGCTATTGATATCCGCGAATTGAATATCCGGATAGAACAACAAAGTCAGTTTGTTACCAATCTGGTAATGGGCATGAATAAGGTAATCGTAGGTCAGAAACACCTCGTAGATTGCCTTCTTATCGGTCTTCTCTCCGATGGTCATATCCTGCTTGAGGGTGTGCCTGGTCTGGCGAAGACACTTGCAATCAAGACATTGTCACAGCTTATCAGCTCCGACTATAGCCGCATTCAGTTTACTCCTGATCTGTTGCCTGCCGATGTGGTGGGTACTCAGATTTATTCACAGAAAGATGAGGCTTTCCATGTAAAGCGCGGTCCTGTCTTCGCCAATTTCGTCTTGGCAGATGAGATTAACCGTGCCCCAGCCAAGGTGCAGAGTGCGCTGCTCGAAGCCATGCAGGAACACCAGGTTACCATTGGCGATGAAACCTTCAAACTGCCTAGTCCGTTCCTGGTAATGGCTACACAGAACCCTATTGAGCAGGAAGGAACCTATCAGTTGCCTGAAGCACAGGTAGACCGTTTCCTGCTGAAGGTAATCATCGATTATCCTACACTGGAAGAGGAAAAACTCATCATCCGTGAGAATATCCAGGGCGGACTTCCTGAGGTTACTCCTGTAACATCAGCTGAGGAGATTCTGAAGGCTCGCAAGATTGTAAACGAGGTTTATCTCGATGAGAAGATTGAGCAGTATATTGCTGATATTGTCTTTGCTTCGCGTTATCCAGACCGCTATGGACTGGGCGAACTGAAAGATATGATTACCTTCGGTGGAAGTCCTCGTGCCAGCATCTCTCTTGCCAAGGCAGCCAGAGCTTATGCATTTATCAAGCATCGCGGCTATGTGATTCCAGAGGATGTAAGAGCTGTGGCTCATGACGTAATGCGCCACCGTATCGGCCTTTCTTACGAGGCTGAGGCAAGCAATGTGACAAGCGAGGAAATCGTAAGCCGCATCATCAATAAGGTGGAAGTGCCTTGATAGTTAACAATTAATAGTTTATAGTTAATAGTTTAGGATTTTGGATACACAAGATATCTTAAAAAAGGTTCGGAAGATAGAAATCAAGACTCGCGGACTGAGTCAGAACATCTTCGCAGGTCAGTATCATTCTGCCTTCAAGGGTAGGGGAATGGCCTTTGCCGAGGTGCGCGAATATCAGTATGGCGATGATGTGAGAGACATCGACTGGAACGTGACCGCCCGCTTTCATAAGCCTTACGTCAAGGTGTTTGAAGAGGAAAGGGAACTTACGGTGATGCTGCTCGTAGACGTCAGCGGGTCGCTCGATTTCGGTACGATGAAGCAGATGAAGCGCGATCTGGCTACTGAGATTGCTGCCACACTCGCCTTCAGTGCCATTCAGAACAATGACAAGATAGGTGTCATCTTCTTCTCTGATCGTATCGAGAAGTACATTCCGCCTAAGAAAGGAAGAAAGCATATTCTCTATATCATCAGAGAAATGCTCAACTTCCAGCCGCAAAGCCAGCGTACCGACATCGGTTGCGCCCTGGAATATTTCACCCGCGTGATGAAACGCCACTGCACAGCTTTCGTAATTAGCGACTTCTACGATCATAAGGATTTCCAGCATCAGCTGCAGATTGCCAACCAGAAGCATGATGTTGTAGCCATCCAGGTTTACGACCCGCGTGCCAAGGTGCTGCCTGACGTAGGACTGCTCAAGGTGATGGATGCAGAAACCGGACACGAAATGTATATTGATACAAGTTCGAAAAAACTGCGAATGGCCCATACACAGCAATGGCTGATGCAGCAGGAGAATCTGAAAACCGACTTTGCCAAAAGCAAGGTTGACTGGACTTCGATTGCCACCAACGAGGACTTCTCGAAGGCGCTCCTGATGCTTTTCAAGCAGAGGGGCTGATAAACCGAAAGCTCAAAGTAAAGAAACTATGTTTAAAGTAAAGAATATCATATTGTCGCTCGCTCTCCTGGGGTGCTCAGGCTTGGCTCAAGCCCAGCAGGTAGAGCAACGCATCGACTCGCTGCAGATACTGATAGGACAGCAGACTGTGCTGCATCTGAAGGCTTCGGTAAAGCAGGGCGATAAGGTGCAACTGCCATCTTTCAAGCCGCAGCAGCAAATTACGCCGGGAGTGGAAGTGGTTGAGCAGAGTAAAGGCGACACTTCGCACATAGGCGACGACCGCATGGTGGTGAGCCGCGACTATACGCTGACTTCGTTTGATGAAAAGGTGTATGCGATTCCTGCGCTCAATGTGAAGGTAAACGGCAAGAACTGTCATGGCAACCAGCTTGCGCTGAAGGTGCTCACCGTGCCCGTAGATACGGTTCATCCCAACCAGTTCTATCCACCCAAGGATGTTCAGGATAATCCTTTCTCCTGGAGCGAATGGAGTGCGCAGTTCTGGTTGAGCCTATTGCTGTTAATTCTCTGTGGCGCATGGCTTTATCTGCGTAACAGACTGAAGAACAACAAGCCAATCATCACCCATATCCGCATCGTAAAACGTGTTCCGGCTCATGAAAAGGCGCTGAATCAAATCAACGTCATCAAGCAGCAGCACGTTGAGAATCAGGAAACACAGAAGGCTTACTACACCCAGCTTACCAATACGCTGAGAGAATACATCGTGAGCCGTTTCGGATTCAATGCGATGGAAATGACCAGTATGGAAATCATCGAACGTTTGCGCGAAGCAGGCGACCAGAAGATGATTGATGAACTGAAGGAACTCTTCCAGACTGCCGATCTCGTGAAGTTTGCCAAATATGAAACCCTGGTGAATGAGAACGATGCAAACCTGGTGAATGCCATCAACTTCATCGACCAGACCAAGACAGATGAGAAACCTACTGAAGAAAAGGTGGTTCCACAACTGACCAACGAAGAGCAGAAGACGCAATCTCAGCGCCGCCTCATCAAGTCGCTCCTATGGATAGGAGTCATCGTAGGTCTGGCTGTTTTGTGTTACATCATTTACCAGTCAGCCATGCTGCTGATGTAAGGCAGGGTGTTCTTATGAAACGTTTCGCCGGGCAAAGCGGTTTATTCCGAAACTCTTTGCCTGGCTATAAATAGAAAAATAAAGAAATGGAATTTGCAAGTAAAGGCTATTTTCTGTTGCTCCTGTTGCTGATACCTTATATATTATGGTATTTCCTCTACAGGAAGAAAAATGCGCCAACCATGCGCATGAGCGACACGAAAAAGTATCAATATGCTCCGAAGAGCCTGCGTGTACGTCTCATCCATCTGCCAATGGTGCTGAGATGCATCTGTTTCGTGCTCATCGTCTGTGCGATGGCTCGTCCGCAGACGCATACAGCTTGGGACAACAAGACTGTGGAAGGCATTGACATTATGTTGGCAATGGACGTTTCCACCTCTATGCTTGCCGAAGATTTGAGACCGAACCGTATGGAAGCGGCTAAGGATGTGGCTACAGAATTCATCTCGGGAAGACCGAACGACAACATCGGTCTGACTATCTTTGCCGGTGAAGCCTTCACCCAGTGCCCGATGACAACCGATCATGCCAGTCTGTTGCGCCTCTTGCAGGCAACCCGTACGGATATTGCCGCCCGGGGACTGATTGACGATGGAACTGCAGTGGGAATGGGACTCGCCAATGCCGTGAGCCGACTGAAGGATTCTAAGTCAAAATCGAAGGTTGTGATTCTTCTTACCGACGGCAGTAACAACATGGGTGAAATCTCGCCAATGACCGCAGCAGAGATTGCCAAGAGTTACGGAATCCGCGTTTACACCATCGGTGTAGGAACCAACAAGGTGGCTCCTTATCCAATGCCTGTGGCAGGAGGAGTACAGTACGTCAATATTCCGGTAGAGATCGATACGAAGACGCTGAGCGACATTGCGCAGACAACCGATGGTAATTTCTATCGCGCTACGAACAATAATGAGCTGAAGAAGATTTACAAGGACATTGATAAACTGGAGAAAACCAAGTTTAATGTCAAGCATTTCGCTAAGCGATATGAAGCTTATCAGCCATTCGCCCTGGCAGCTCTCCTGGTATTGCTGGTAGAAATCCTGCTCCGTATCACCTGGTTCAGAAGAATTCCGTAATCCGGATACTGAGCCATTACTGATTATCGGAGATATTCCGCTATCTTTCGGAGATATTTTGCTGTCTTTCGGAGATATTTTGCTATCTTTCGGAGATATTTAACCAGTTATCGGAGATATTTTACTGATTATCGGATAATCGAATAGAAGATATAATTAGAATAGAAAATGTTAAGATTTGAAGATCCTATATTTCTCTGGCTGTTGTGGATTATACCAGTACTGATTCTGATCAGACTGATAGGATGGAGAAGAAGAAAGGCTAAACTGAAGAAGCTCGGCGATCCGGAACTTCTGAAACAGCTCATGCCCAACATCTCCAAATATCGCCCTACAGTTAAGTTTGTGCTGATGCTCGCAGCCTTGGCGCTTCTCATCGTGATGGTAGCTCGTCCGCAGATGGGCAGCAAGATTTCTCACGATAAGCGACATGGTATTGAAACCATCATCTGCCTCGATATTTCAAATTCCATGCTCTGTCAGGACGTGGTTCCATCCCGTTTGGACAAGAGTAAGATGCTTATCGAAAATCTGGTCGACAACTTTAATAACGACAAGATTGGACTCATCGTCTTTGCAGGCGATGCGTTCGTGCAGTTGCCAATCACCACCGATTATGTTTCGGCAAAGATGTTTCTTCAGAACATTACCCCTGGTCTTATCCAGACCCAGGGAACCAATATCGGCGAAGCCATCGATTTGGCTTCCAAGAGTTTCACCCAGCAGGAGAATGTAGGCAGAGCCATCATCGTAATTACTGATGGCGAAAACCATGAGCCTGGCGCACAGGAGGCGGCGACTGCTGCCAACAAGAAAGGAATCAATGTCTTCATCCTGGGCATAGGAAATACCAAGGGAGCGCCAATCCCTATGGGCGACGGCTCTTATCTGAAGGACAATGCGGGCAACACAGTAATGACCGCCCTGAATGAGCAGATGTGTAAGGAACTTGCCAAGGCAGGCAAGGGTCAGTACATTCATGTAGATAATACCAGCGATGCGGAAAGAGCATTGAATGATGATATTGCCAAATTGCAGAAAGGCGATGTAACGAGTGTGGTTTACAGCGCTTATGATGAACAGTTCCAGGCTGTAGGCATTCTTGTCATCCTGTTGCTTATCATCGAAATCTGTCTGCTTGAGGTAAAGAATCCTCTGCTCAGAAACATCAAGTTTTTTAAGAAAGACATCAAGAAGCCTTTCTGATAAACGTTTATACATTATTATATAATTAGAATGAGATATTTAAGATATATATTGGTTTTTGCCCTGATGGTGCTGGGCTTGGCGAAGGTGGGAGCGCAGAACGACCGCAACTTCATCCGCCAGGGAAACCGCGCCTATCATAAACAGAAGTGGGCTGCAGCCGAAACGCAATATCGCAAGGCTATCTCCAAGAACCAGAAGAATGCGCAGGCTGTCTATAATCTGGGTTGCGCCCTGATGATGCAGCAGAAGGATTCGATGGCGATGATACAGTTTGAGAATGCTTCGAAACTTGAAACGAACAAGATGCGACGCGCCAGAAGTTACCACAACATGGGTGTGGTCATGCAGCAGCATCAGCAATATGCGCAGGCTATAGGATGTTATGAGAACGCCCTGCGCTGCAATCCGCAGGACAATGCAACCCGATATAATCTTGCCCTCTGCAAGAAACTGCTTAAAAACCAGAAGCAGAACAAGCAGAACGATAAGAATAAGAACAATAAGGATAAAAACAAGGACAAGAACAAAGACAAGCAGAATAAGGATCAGAACAAAGATCAGAATAAGGACAAGAATAAGAACGACAAAAATAAGAACAACCAGAATAAGAACAATCAGCAGAATCAGAACAATCAGGACAAGATGAGCAAAGATAATGCTGAACAACTCTTGAACGCCGCCATCCAGCAGGAGAAGGATACGAAGCGCAAGATGCAGAAAGCGATGAGTCAGCCTCGCCGCAAGCAATATGAGAAAAACTGGTAAAAAGTAAAATAATACAACGAGCATAATATATTAAGAACATGAAACATATAGGTTGGTTTATTATTATATGGGCAATGCTTCTGGGCTTCAGTTTGCAGCTGAATGCCCAGCATATCAGTGTGTCGGCACCAACACACGTGGCGGCGGGAGAAAACTTCCGTGTAGCCTATACCATCAATACACGTGATGTAGAGGAATTCCGCCTGGGCGGAGTAGGAGAAGGACTTGAGGTAATCGCAGGTCCTTACACCTCATCGCAGTCCAGTTATCAGATGATCAATGGCCATACTTCCTCTTCATCGTCTGTAACCATTACCTATACGCTCTACGCAGCTAAGAACGGAACCTTTGGCATTGGTGCCTCTCATGCCATCGTAAATGGTAGAAAACTCTCTTCCCATCCGGTTAAGATTACAGTTTCTGGCCATGCTGCACGCAACAACGGTGCTCCTTCCATGCACGGACAGAATGATTATAATGAACCACGCATGCGAACTGCCGGATCCAGAATATCAGGCAGCGACCTCTTCATCAAGGTTACAGCCAACAAGCGACGTGTTCACGAACAGGAACCGGTGCTCCTTACCTATAAGGTTTACACGCAGGTAGACCTTACCCAGTTGGAAGGCAAGATGCCTGACCTGAAGGGATTCCACAACCAGGAAGTTCCGCTGCCTCAGCAGAAGACCTTCCATACAGAAACCGTAAACGGCCGACCTTACCGATGCGTTACATGGAGCCAGTATGTCATGTATCCGCAGATGACGGGAAGTCTCACCATTCCAGCCATTACCTTCAAGGGAATCGTAGTTCAGCAGAACAGAAACGTTGACCCGATGGAAACTTTCTTCAATGGCGGTTCTGGCTATGTTGAAGTAAAGAAAGATATTATAGCTCCTAGTGTGAAAATTCAGGTTGATCCATTGCCTCAGCGCCCTGCCGACTTCTCGGGCGGTGTAGGTAAATTCAATATTACTGCTTCCATCGACAAGAAGGAAGTAAAGGCTGGCGAACCTATCACCATTCGTGTAGTGGTAGGAGGAATCGGAAACCTGAAGCTGCTCAAGCAGCCTGTCATTACCTTCCCTAAGGATTTTGACAAGTACGATGCGAAGGTGACAGACAAGACCCGTCTCACAGCCAATGGAGTAGAAGGCAATATGATTTATGACTTCCTGGCTGTGCCTCGTAATCAGGGAAATTATACCATTCCTGCGGTAGAATTCACCTATTATGATACTTCGGCTAACAAGTACAAGACAATCAAGACCCAGCCGTTTACGCTGAACGTAGAGAAGGGCGATGGAACTTCAGACAATGAAACCTCAGATTTCAGTAACAAGGATAAGGACATTCACGCGCTGAAACTGGGCAAGTCTAACCTCCATGATATTGACGATATGTTCTACGGAAGCTTCGGCTACTGGACCAGTCTGCTGGTTCCATTGGTAGCCTTCTTTGCCCTGCTCATAGTCTTCCGCCGCCGTGCTCTTGAGAATGCCGACCTTGTAAAGGTTCGTTCCAACAAGGCAAACAAGATAGCAACCAAGCGCCTGAAGAAGGCTCATCTGCTGATGCTCGCCGGAAAGCAGGAAGAATTCTATGATGAAGTGCTCCGTGCTTTGTGGGGCTATGTAAGCTACAAGCTCAACATGCCAGCCGAAAAGCTCTCACGTGAAAACATTCAGGCTATGCTCGAAAAACATTGTGTAGAGGAGCGAACTATCGAGAAGTTTACAACTGCGCTCGATGAATGTGAGTTTGAACGCTATGCGCCGGGCGACCCTGCCGGCAATATGAACCGTACATTCGACTCAGCAATGACTGCTATTATGAATATAGAAAATGCTATCAATGCAACGCGTAAGCAGCGCAAGAAGAGTGCAACCGGATATTCGTTCGTCATGATGATCATGGTGATGTTGGGCTGCTCTGTTTCTGCAGGCGCTGTAACCAAGAACAATGCTGATACGGAATATCAGAAAGGTAACTATCAGCAGGCCATACGCGACTATGAGGAAATATTGAACAACTATGGTGTTTCTGCCGAAGTTTACTATAACTTGGGCAATGCTTATTACCGTACAGACAATATTACCAAGGCTGTGCTCAATTATGAGCGTGCCCATCTGCTCTCGCCAGGCGATGAAGACATCAGCTTCAACCTGCAGTTTGCACGTAGCAAGACCATCGATAAGATTACTCCGGAAAGCGAGATGTTCTTCGTAACCTGGTGGAAGGCGCTGGTTAACTTTACGAGTGTTGACTGTTGGGCTAAGACAGGCATCATAGCCATCATCATGGCGCTGGTTCTGGTATTGGTTTATCTCTTCGGTCCGCACATCGTGTTGCGCAAGATTGGTTTCTTCGGTGGAATCTTCTTCGTGGCAGTCTTCCTGCTGAGCAATCTCTTTGCTTACCAGCAGCGGCAGATGCTTATCAACCGTACGGGAGCCATTATCATCGCTCCTTCTGTCAATGTGAAGAAAACTCCAGCCAAGACGAGCGCTGACCTCTTCCTGCTGTATGAAGGAACCCGCGTTGATATTACCGATAAGGCGATGAAAGGCTGGCGTGGAATCAAGGTTGGAGACGGCAGAGAAGGCTGGATTGAAACCAAGGCTATAGAGGAAATCTGATTTAAAAAGAAATCTGATTATAAGATAAAATCTGATTAAAATAAAGAGAATGGATTTTAGTAGTATACAAGATTTTGACATGCAGCTGTTGCATGTGTTTAACGGCAGCGAGAATGTCTGGCTCGATCAGATGGCGATGGCACTTACATCGGGCTGGACATGGATTCCGCTTTATATCGTCCTCTTCGTTGTTGTGATAAGAAACAACGAGATGATGGGGCAGATTGCGCTCGTGGTTGGAGGAGCGGTGCTCTGTATCTTTCTGGCTGATGGATTGGTGGATGGAATCATCAAACCGCTGGCTGAAAGATACAGACCTTCTAGCGACCCGATGTTCAAGTATACGGTTCAGGTGGTTGACAATATGCGCCTCAAGAGTTTCAGCTTCTGTTCGGCTCATGCGGCTAATACGCTTTCTATAGCCATCTTCTTCTCGTTGCTTATCCGCAGCAAACTGGTTACGTGGACCCTGTTATTATGGTCGCTCGTGAACTGTTGGACCCGTCTTTACCTGGGTGTTCATTATCCGGTCGACATTTTTTGCGGTCTGGCTATTGGAGCTGTGGTGGGAGTTGTCGTTTATCTTATCTACATCAGGATGTATTACCGCATCTCCCCAAAGATTAAGTATATTTCCAACCAGTATACAAGTTCGGGTTACGACTATGATGATGTAGATAAAATCATGACCGTAGTGATATTTACCCTTATCATGGTTGTGCTTTATGCCACCTGCAGGATGGCCAGTATTTAGTACAAGCATAAAATTTCAAAATAGAAAGTTAAAGTAAAAATAAATAATGGATACAAAACACATTAAAATTAGTGATTATAACTATGATTTACCGGATGAGCGCATCGCAAAATTTCCTATCGCCCAGCGCGACCACAGCAAACTGCTGGTCTATAAGCACGGCGAAGTAAGCGATGATGTTTTCCATCATCTTCCCACATATCTCCCTCAAGGAGCCTTGATGATATTTAACAATACCAAGGTGATACAAGCGCGTCTGCACTTCCGCAAGGAAACAGGTGCGCTTATTGAGGTTTTCTTGATGGAGCCTGCAGAACCTACTGATTATGAACTCATGTTCCAGACCACAGGACATTGTTCCTGGCTCTGCATGATTGGTAATCTGAAGAAATGGAAAGAGGGCAGCCTGAAGCGTGATTTCGAAATCAAGGGCAATAAGCTTACGCTCAGCGCCACTATGCGACGCGGAGATGCGCTAGGCTCTGAAGCGCAGAAAATGGTTGCCAAAGGCGGAGGAACCAACTATTGGGTTGACTTCGATTGGGACAACGACAAGGTGTCTTTCGCTGAGATTCTCGAAGCAGTAGGCGAGTTACCTATTCCTCCATATCTCAACCGCAAGACTGAGGAGAGCGACAAGACCACCTATCAGACGGTTTATTCTAAAATCAAGGGAAGTGTGGCTGCTCCAACTGCCGGACTTCACTTTACCGATGCGGTTCTCAAGGATCTTGATGCGCATGGAATCGACCGCGAAGAAGTAACCCTGCATGTAGGAGCCGGCACATTCAAACCGGTGAAGAGTCTTGAAATCGAAGGTCATCAGATGCATACGGAATACATTGTTGTCCATCGCCGCAGTCTGGAAAAACTCATCAAGCACGAGTGCTGGGTCATTGCCGTAGGAACTACCAGCGTCCGTACCATCGAGAGTCTCTATTACATGGGCGTTCATCTGCTGAAGCATCCTGAGGCAAATGAAGAAGATCTGCACGTAAAACAGTGGGATCCTTACGAGCTTTCTGAAGATGGCAATCTGGTAGATGGAATCACTCCGATGCAGGCTATCCAGGCAATCATCGATTATCTGGACCGCAACGGCTTGGAGGCTCTCCATTCCAGCACGCAGATTATCATTGCTCCTGGCTATCAGTATAAGATTGTGAAGATGCTGGTCACCAATTTCCATCAGCCTCAGAGCACACTCCTGCTTCTGGTGAGTGCTTTCCTCAAGGGCGACTGGAAGAAGGTTTATGATTATGCTCTTTCGCATGATTTCCGTTTCCTGAGCTATGGTGATTCATCCCTGCTCATTCCGTAAAAGGAGTTAGGAAAACTATAAATTATTAATTGTAAATTATAAATTTAAAATAGATGATTTCAGTAGAAGGACTGAAAGTAGAGTTTGGCGTTAAGCCTCTCTTTCATGATGTAAGTTTCGTCATCAACGACCGCGACCGCATTGCCCTGGTGGGTAAGAATGGTGCGGGAAAATCTACTATGCTCAAGATTCTCTGCGGTTTGCAGAAACCTACTGACGGCGTTGTGGCTATTCCTAACGAAACCACAATCGGCTATCTGCCACAGGTGATGAAACTGCAGGACGATACGACCGTGAAAGAGGAAACCCGCAAGACTTTCGCCCATAATACCGAGATGAAGGCGCGTCTGGACAAGATGCAGCAGGAAATGGCCGACCGTACCGACTATGAGAGCGAAAGCTATGCTCAGCTCGTAGAGAAGTTTACCCAGGAACATGAACGCTACATGATGATGGGTGGCGAAAACTATGAGGCAGAGATAGAGCGCACCTTGAGCGGTCTTGGCTTTACGCGCGATGATTTCGAGCGCCCAACCAAGGAGTTTTCCGGCGGTTGGCGAATGCGTATCGAACTTGCCAAGATTCTGTTACAGAAGCCTGATGTACTGCTCCTCGATGAGCCTACCAACCACCTTGATATTGAAAGTATCCAGTGGTTGGAGCAGTTCCTGGCGCAGAGTGCTAAGGCTGTGGTTCTGGTGAGTCACGACCGTGCTTTCATCAACAATGTAACTAACCGTACCCTCGAAATTACTTGCGGAAGGGTAGAAGATTATAAGGTGAAATACGATGAGTATGTTGTGTTGCGCGCCGAACGCCGCGAGCAGCAGCTCCGTGCTTACGAAAACCAGCAGAAGGAAATTGCCGACATCAAGGATTTCATCGAGCGGTTCCGCTACAAGCCTACCAAGGCGGTTCAGGTGCAGAGCAGAATCAAGCAGCTCGAGAAAATCGTGCCTATCGAGGTGGATGAGGTTGACAATAAGCAGATGCACCTCAAATTCCCTCCTTGTCTCAGAAGTGGCGATTATCCTATCATCTGTGATGAGGTGCGCAAGGATTATGGTGCCCACACCGTCTTCGACCATGTTACCTTTACCATCAAGCGTGGTGAGAAGGTGGCTTTCGTGGGTAAGAACGGCGAGGGTAAATCTACTCTGGTAAAATGTATCATGGGTGAGATTCCTTTCACCGGAACACTCAAGATTGGCCATAATGTGCAGATTGGCTATTTCGCCCAGAATCAGGCGCAGCTCTTGGATGAGAATCTTACCATCTTCCAGACTATTGACAATGTGGCAACAGGCGAAATGCGTCTGAAGGTGAACGATCTCCTGGGCGCCTTCATGTTTGGCGGTGAGACTTCTGAGAAGTTTGTCAAGGTACTGAGTGGAGGAGAACGCAGCCGACTGGCGATGATCAAGCTCCTGCTCGAACCGGTGAATCTCCTCATTCTCGATGAGCCTACCAACCACCTCGACATGCAGTCGAAGGATGTGCTGAAAGAAGCCATCAAGGCTTTCGATGGAACAGCCATCATCGTGAGCCACGACCGTGAATTCCTCGATGGTCTGGTTGATAAGGTTTATGAGTTTGGCGGCGGCAAGGTTCGTGAGCATCTCGGTGGTATTTACGATTATCTCCGTGCCCATAATGCCGAGAACATCAATCAGGCGCTTGCCAACCAGAGTATGGCTTCTGCCGGTTCGCCTTCTGCCAATACTTCCGGCTCTTCTGTCGCATCAGGTTCTACAGCCGACAGTCTTGCCTCTGCCACATCCGGCAAGCAGAGCTACGCTGAGCATAAGGAACTGCAGAAGAAGATCCGCAAGGCTGAGAAAGCCGTGAAGGAATGTGAGGCGAAGATAGAGAAGCTGGAAGCGAGAAAAAAAGAGATTGATGAACTCCTGATGAAACCGGAAAATGCAACCAACATGGAACTCGTTACTGAATACACCGAACTCATGAAGGGTCTGGATGAGGAGAACGAGCGCTGGATGCTCCTTTCGGAAGAACTGGAAGAAGTTTCGAAATAATAGTAACATTAATATATAAAAAAGAGAAGAAAATGAAGATGAAAATGATCTTACCGATGATGCTGATTGCAGCTTTGCCGTTAGGCGCTGATGCTCAGAATAAATCGGGTCTTGTCATGAGCAATCTCGACAAGACAGTAAAGCCAGCAGACAGTTTCTATCAGTTTGCTACAGGCGGATGGCAGAAGAACAATCCTCTTCCTGCTGCTTACAGCCGTTATGGAAGTTTTGACCAGCTGTCTGAGAACAACAACAAGCGCATCAACACCATTCTTTCTGAACTTCAGAAGAAGACTTACAAGGCTGGAACCATCGAGCAGAAATTGTCTGATTTCTACAAACTCTCTATGGATGTTGACAGCCGCAACAAGGCTGGAATCGCTCCTGTAAAGCCTCTGATGGATGAGATAGAAGCTGCCAAGACCAAGGACGAGCTTCAGAAAATCCAGGTTAAGTATGCATGGATGGGTCTCGGTTTGGGCTATGGCGCAGGTTTCGCTGCCGATGAGAAGAACGTAACCATGAACATCTACAACCTGATGCAGGGCGGTCTTACTCTCGGTGCCAAGGATTATTACCTCAACAACGATGCTGCAACCGTAGCTATCCGTGAGGCTTATAAGACTTACCTCAGCAAGATGTTCCAGCTCTATGGTTTCTCTGCCGATGAGGCTGCCAAGAAGGCTTCTGCCGTATTCCTTCACGAAACAACGCTCGCTACCTTCTCAAAGAGTCGTACCGAACTTCGTGATCCTCAGGCCAACTACAACAAGATGACCTTGGCAGAATTCAAGGAGAACTATCCTAACATTCCTCTCGAGGCACTTGCCAACGCCGAGGGAATCAAGAGCGAATATCTCAAGGAGATGATCGTAGGTCAGCCTGCTTTCTTCGCCGGTTATGACAAGGTGGCTGCTGCAGAATGTGCATGCACATTGAAGGCTTTGATGGAGTGGGACATCATCAGTAGTTCTGCTTCTTATCTCAGCGATGAGATTCGCGAAGCCCGTTTCGAATTCTTCGGCAAGACTATGAGTGGCCGCAAGGAGGATTATCCTCTGTGGAAACGTGCTACTGCTCAGGTTGATGCTCAGTTGGGCGAGGCACTCGGTCGCATCTATTGCAAGCGCTATTTCCCAGAAAGTTCTAAGAAGATGATGGAGACGCTCGTGAAGAATCTTCAGATCAGTCTCGGTCAGCGTATCGATGCTCAGACTTGGATGAGCGAGGCAACAAAGAAAGCTGCTCACAACAAGCTTGACAAGTTCTATGTAAAGATTGGTTATCCTAACAAGTGGACTGATTTCAGCAAGCTCAGCATCGACCCATCTAAGAGCTATTATGAGAACGTGTTGGCTTGCCGCAAGTTTGCCAACGATAAGGAGATTGCAGAGAAGGCAGGAAAGCCGGTAGACAAGGATGAGTGGTTCATGACTCCTCAGACCGTGAATGCTTACTATAATCCTACTACCAACGAAATCTGCTTCCCGGCTGGTATTCTCCAGTATCCGTTCTTTGACGCTAAGGCTGATGCTGCATTCAACTATGGTGCTATCGGCGTTGTAATTGGTCATGAGATGACTCACGGATTCGATGATCAGGGTCGTCAGTATGATGCTAGCGGTAATCTGAAGGACTGGTGGACTGCAGCTGATGCAGAAGGTTTCAACAAGCGTGCTGATATGTATGCTGATTTCTTCAGCAACATCAAGGTGTTGCCTGACCTGAATGCCAACGGTCGTTTCACCCTCGGCGAGAACCTTGCCGACCACGGTGGTTTGATGGTTTCATACAATGCCTTCAAGAATGCTACAGCCAAGAAGGCTTTGAAGAACAAGGATGGTTTTACTCCTGACCAGCGTTTCTTCCTCGCCTATGCAGGTGTTTGGGGACAGAACATTACTGATAAGGAAATCCGCAACCGCGTAAAGAATGATCCTCATTCTCTCGGCAAGTGGCGTGTTGATGGTGCGCTTCCTCACATCGATGCATGGTATGAGGCATTTGGTGTAAAGCAGGGCGACAAGCTGTTCATTCCTAAGAACCAGCGCCTGGAGCTTTGGTAATTCCCAGAGAAAATTTTTCCGAATAGAATTTTTCGGGAATGGTTTCCCCGAATAGATAGAAAAAATAAAGTCCTGATGTTTCGTATGTTTGAAACATCAGGGCTTTTTATTTTATGCTTGAAATATTTTTTGATAAGGAAACAATAGAATAGGGGGTTATTGTTTCTTTTCCAATTCCTGAAGATTTTCCATCTTCTTCGATTCCAGGAATTCGTAAATTCCGCAGAGATGTTCGCGAACGCGACCATGACCGAACTCATAAACCTTGCTGACAAGACCATCGAGGAAATCGCGGTCGTGACTAACCACGATGAGCGTTCCGTCGAAATCAAGAAGTGCCTGTTTCAGTACATCCTTGGTCTTCAGGTCGAGGTGGTTGGTAGGCTCATCGAGAATCAGCAGATTCATCGGCTCCAGCAGCAGCTTGAGAATGGCAAGGCGGGTGCGCTCGCCTCCCGACAATACTTTCACCTTCTTGGTAGAATCCTCTCCGCCAAACATGAAGGCTCCGAGCAAATCGCGTATCTTGTTTCTGATTTCACCCTTGGCAACATCATCAATGGTCTGGAATACGGTAAGTTCGCCATCGAGCAGAGAAGCCTGGTTCTGTGCAAAATAACCTATCTGCACATTATGTCCCAATTCCAATTTTCCTTCGTTCTGAAGCTGACCCATGATACATTTCACGAGTGTAGACTTACCCTCGCCGTTTCTACCCACGAAGGCAATCTTGTCGCCTCTTTCTACGGTAAGATTCACGCCGCTGAAAATCTTCTTGTCATCAAACGACATCGCCACATCGCTCATCTGAACCGGATAAGCACCGCTTCGTGGGCTCGGCGGGAATTTGAGTCGGAGGCGGCTTGTATCTTCTTCATCCACTTCGATGAGTTCCAGTTTCTCAAGCATCTTCACGCGGCTCTGCACCTGGAAGGTTTTAGAATAAGTGCCTTTGAAACGTTCTATGAAGTCTTTGGTTTCGGCAATCATCTTCTGCTGTTCCTCATATTTCTTCATCTGCTGTTCGCGGCGTTCCTTTCGCAGTTCCAGATACTGGCTGTAGGTGGCTTTGTAGTCGTAGATGCGGCCCATGGTTACTTCGATGGTTCTTGTTGTAATGTCGTCAACGAATTTTCGGTCGTGGCTGATGACAACTACCGCTTTCGAACTGTTGATGATGAAGTCTTCGAGCCAGCCGATAGATTCGATGTCGAGATGGTTGGTAGGCTCATCGAGCAGCAGCACGTCTGGCGATTTCAAAAGCAGTTTTGCCAGCTCAATTCTCATTCTCCAACCTCCCGAAAACTCGCTGGTAGGGCGGTTGAAATCAGAGCGTTCAAAACCGAGACCTAGCAGCGTCTTCTCTACATCTTCCTCGAAATGAGTCATGTCGATGGCGTAGAATTTCTCTGACAGAGAGGATACTTTCTCGATGAGCTGCATGTAGTCATCGCTGTCGTAGTCGGTACGGGTAGTGAGCTCGTTGTTGATGCGGTCAATCTCTGCCTGCATCTCGTGCAGATGGGCGAACGCCTGGCAGGTTTCCTCGAATACGGTTCTGCCGTCTTCGGTCATCAGATGCTGAGGCAGATAGGCGATGACGCAGTCCTTGGGAGTGGAAACGGAGCCACGTGTGGCATTTCTCACACCGGCGATAATCTTGAGCAAGGTGCTCTTTCCTGCGCCATTCTTGCCCATCAGGGCTATACGGTCCTTCTCGTTGATCTGGAAGGAAATGTCTTTAAATAGGGTGGTGCCGCCAAATTCTACGGTCAATCCATCAACTGTAATCATATTATTTTCTTCTTGTTCTAATGTTTGTTTTATTAACGGTATTTTGTAGAATATCAGTCTACGATGTGGTTGATTACCATTCCTGCTATTGCCATTCCGAAGGAGGCGGTAATGTGGCAGAGCGAGCCGTTGATTTGCGCTTTGGTTGAGCACCATTCATGTTCCACGAGTTGCTGGTCGCCAGGTGCATCATATACGGCTGTATCTGTTCCTCGTTCTCCGCTGAGCAGTTTGGCTTTCGGACACAGGCAACCGCCTGTACCGCAGGCCTTGTTCACTCCCATGTTCTGCATCGGCTTTTCCTCGCTATAAACGCATTGGAACTTGCGGCGAGGGAAGGTCTTGCTTTTCTTGAATTTCTTGCGCAGGGCTCTTGCCAGCGGGTCTCCATCCACCTTCCAGAACTCAGCCTTTCTCACCATGAAGGGGTCGCGGCGGAGGGCTGCACCCATCGAAGAAATGAAGGTAATTTCCTTAGGAAGGGCTGTGGCACGGAGAATCAGGTCGGCCTTATCCTTTAGCGAGTCGATGGCGTCGATGATGAAATCGTATTCTTCCATGTGGAACTCATCGGCTGTTTCTGCCTGATAGATTTTCTGATAAGCCGTGATGTTGGCATCGGGGTTGATTTCAAGCAGTCGTTCGCGCAGCGCATCTACTTTTACCTGTCCTATCGTGCGGCTTGTTGCCATGAGCTGGCGGTTGCAGTTGGTTACACAGACACGATCGCTGTCTACGATGGTGATGTTACGGATTCCGCTTCGTACCAGTCCTTCTGCGCACCATGAGCCTACGCCACCAATTCCGAAGATGAGCACGCGTGCTGCCTGCAGTTTCTCGAGATTATCTTTTCCCAGGAGCAGTTCTGTACGTCGCTGCATTCCCCGCTCCATTGTCGTTATGTTATTTCCCATATTTGTGTGTAAGAATTTTCTAAAATTATAATTTCTTGGCAAATCAGTTGCAAAGGTACAAATAATATTCAGAATCTTGTTCTTTTTGCCGGCTTATCTTTCTGTTGGTTTGGTTAATGTTTCATAATGGTTTGTTCTTATAATCTTAGGCAAGGCGTATCGTAAGAAAATATATTGACACATCCCCATCCTCTTATGCTTGAATCTTGCTGGCAGCAGTTCATCGATTTGGCTTATTATACATCTGATATTCTTTATTTTTTTCGGATTGTAGCCTATTTTGCCTGGTGAATTAGGGAGGTTATGTAATGGAAATCGCCGGTTACCTCGTAATTTTCTGAGGTAACCGGCGATAGCTTTTTATCTTCTTCTGCCTCTTCCTTCATTTCTTCCTTGATTTCCACGACCGCCGCGATTGTTTTTATCCCCGCTATTGTAGCGGTTCTTGCGGTTATGGTTGTCGTTGTCGAAATTAGGGTTGAAGCTCTTTTTCTTCTTATCCTTGAAGAAGCCCGAACCTCCGTTTAGCGGACGGCCTTCGTTCAGATATTTATCTTCATCATAGCAGCCTACATTTCCGAAACCCTTTGGTGCAAAGCGGTCAGAAGCATTTCTGCCACGACCTTTTCCTGCCTTCGGCTCAGGTGCATTTCTGCCAGTTCCACGCTTGCCTTTGGCACCTTTTTCTACACCAGGATTATCGTAGGTAGAACCTATTGCCTTGTCGTCATAATGAGTCTTCTTGCCCTTGAAACTTCCACCCATGCTCTTCCTGTCGTAGAGCTTGTCGATGAGGTCGGCTCTGCCTATCCGGCGAAGTTCACTCTCTATGGCGCGGCGCTCTTCAGGCTTGTACCAGAAGAAGAACATGCGCTGGGCAAGCTTCTCTTTCTGGGTTTTGGCGCTGAAAACCGGCTCCAGGGTGTAAGGATCGTAACCCGTATACCAGGTCTCGGTAGAAATGGTCATAGGAGTAGGGGTGAAATCCTGCACCTGTTCCAGATGGAAGTCCAGTCCCTTCGTGATGACGGCAAGTTCAGCCATGTCTTCTTCATGACAGCCCGGATGCGAACTGATGAAGTAAGGAATGATCTGCTGGTTAAGACCTTCTTCCTTATTAATCTTGTCGAAGATGCGCTTGAACTCGTAGAAGAGGTCGAACGATGGCTTGCGCATGAACTTCAAAACCTCCGGACTCGTATGTTCAGGAGCCACCTTCAGTCTGCCGCTCACATGCTTGGTAATCAGTTCGCGCGTGTATTCTCTAGCCGCCTGATTCACCTTTTCGTCCTTGCTCTTATGCAGCAGAAGGTCGTAACGCACACCACTACCAATGAAACTCTTCTTGATTCCCGGCAAAGCATCTACCGCATGATAAATCTCCAGAAGCTTGCTGTGGTCGGTATTGAGGTTCGGACAAATCTGAGGGTTTACACACGAAGGGCGTTTGCACACTTCGCAGGCTTTCTGATTCTTGCCGTGCATTCCGTACATATTGGCAGAAGGACCGCCCAAATCGCTCAGATAGCCCTTGAAATCAGGCATCTGGATGATTTTCTTCACCTCCTTCAGAATGCTCTCCTTGCTGCGGCAAACCACGAATTTGCCCTGGTGGGCAGAGATGGTGCAGAAAGAACAGCCGCCGAAACAGCCACGATGAAGGTTCACGGAGAACTTGATCATCTCGTAGGCAGGAATGGTCTTGCCCTTGTATTTAGGATGAGGCAAACGCGTATAAGGCAGGTCGAAAGCCGCATCCAGTTCAGCGGTAGTCATCAGCGGGAAAGGCGGATTCACCACCACGTATTTGCCGTCAACTTCCTGAATCATGCGCTGAGCATGCATCTTGTTGGCTTCTTCCTCCAGATGGCGCACGTTCTCAGCCTGTCCCTTCTTGTTGTGGAGACATTCTTCGTGACTGTGGAGGATGATGTCATCGTCTTTGAAACCGCCCGGAATCTCACTTTCCTTGCAGTAGAAAGCCACCTGAGGCATTTCGTGGATTTCGTTCAGCGTCTTGCCTTCTGCAAAGGAATTGGCAAGTTCTACGATAGAGCGTTCGCCCATTCCGTAGAGAATGAGGTCGGCACCCGAATCGCAGAGAATGCACTTGCGGAGCTCGTCTTTCCAATAGTCGTAGTGGCTGATGCGACGCAACGAAGCCTCAATACCGCCTAGTGCTACAGGTACGTCGGGAAAGAGTTTCTTCAGTATCTGCGTATAGACGATAGATGGATAGTCGGGGCGCATGTCGTGGCGGGAGTCGGGACTGAAAGCATCCTCGCTACGCATGCGGCGGTTTGCCGTGTAGCGGTTCACCATAGAGTCCATGGCACCAGGAGAAACACCAAAGAAGAGGCGAGGGCGACCGAGTTTCTTGAAGTCTCGGAAATCGCCGTGCCAGTCGGGCTGTGGAACGATGGCTACCCGATAGCCGTTGGCTTCCAGCATTCGTCCGAGAATGGCAGGACCGAAGGATGGGTGGTCAACGTAAGCATCTCCTGAAAAGAGGATGACGTCAAGCTCGTCCCATCCGCGCAACTCGCATTCTTTCTTGGTGGTAGGTAGGAAATCTGTTAACTTATAATCCATTCAATATTTTTTAATCATTTACTGCGTCTGGTTCTGCATCAGCTGCAGCCTCAGCCTGCTTCTTGTCTTTCCAGTCTACATAGAGCAGAACGAGGTTGTGAAGACCGAGCGCCTTCATGTTCTGATTGTAGATGACGTCGAGACAGAGATCGAGCAACTCCTTATCCTTGATGTCGCTGCTCTCGAGGAGTGAACGTACATTGAGTTTCAGCTTATCGAGCACTTCCTCGTCGATAATGCCTGTGCTGTCTACGAGGTTGCGGAGTAACTGATACTTTTCGATAGTCTCTAAATGCTGGTCGCTCACTTCGATAGAACGAGTGCCAGACTGGTTGGCTTGAATCTTATACATAAGCTTAAAATTTTTTTATCTGTTTTACTTTGAATTTAATCTGTCAGAAACTTGAGAATGCCTAGCAATACGCTTGTGCGGGTACTTTCGTCGATGATGCATTCCAGCGGGAATCCCATGACGAAACTGCGGTAAGTAGTGCTCTTATAGGCCACAGCCGCACTTGTTCCCGTATCGTATTGCATCGCCGTGAAGGCGTAATTGCCAACCGGCTTCAATATTTCGGGATGGGTTGCCGCATAATGCTTGGCATTCAGCTCGTTATAATAGCTGAACTGCAGGCCTAAGCCCGTAACGTTAGGCGAAGTGTAGACTATACTTTCACGTTCTGTTACGGTTGAATCTTCGGGATTGATGTCCCTGGTGATGGCCGTAGAACCTGTAGGCTCATAGCTGAGTTTCAGAATATCGCTCAGGAACGCCTGCTCCTCTTCTGTCTGCATGTCGCTTCCGGTGTAAGAACCGCTTATCAGGATTCTGCCGCCTTGGCTGGCGTACTGCCTGATGCGGTTCTGGAGCGCAGGTGTGAATGACTTGAAGAAGGCGTGAGTATAGCCGTCATGGCGCTCAAGACCGTTGATGAGGTCAACTGCCTGATAGTTCTTCATCTGAACCCTGCCGCTGGCGATGACTTCGCTCGAACAGCTTGAAATATTGTATTTTCCCGAAGCCGCAATACTTGTAGCGTGCGCCTGAACATAGTTGAAATCGTTGCCTGCTACAAACTTGCCAATCATTTCGTTGCCGCTGAAGCCGAGTCCGAAACTGGTTTCGTTACCCATTCTGCTTCTGTCGAACACCTGCTGCTTGCCGCTCCATCCCGCCGTCAGTCCGTAGCTTACGCCCGGATCCTGATTGAGGTCGAATCCCTGTTTTTCCCCATCGTCCACGACCTGCGGAGAGGCAAGACGATGGAAATTGTTCACGATGAGCACAGACTTGCTGGCAGCAGGATTATAGAGTACAGAGAGGGTTTCGGTGGTGAAACTTTCTCCTCCCGCATTAACCGCAGCCACCTTGAAATGATAAAGTTTGCCCGGTTCCAGCTGCATCTGGCAGCGGGTGGTGTTCACGATGGTTCCGTTGTCAAATCCGCCTTGTCCTTCAGCCTTATAGATAATGTAAGAAGTAGGGCGGGCGGATGGTTCCGTCTTGTCCAGCTGGGCGCTCCAGGAGAGCAGGGCAATACCTCCGTTCTGCGTAACGCTGAAGTTCTGCGGAGCCAGCGGCTGGACCACGTAGCGGGTTCCATGATTGCTGTTTACGAAGCGCAGGATAGTTTTGTAGATGGAGCGCGCGATATAGAATTTGCCGAGCGGATCCTGAGCAATTCTCATGTCGGGGAAACTCTGATGTGAAAGCATTTCGAGGATAGCCGACGGAACTTCCGGCAGACGGGTTTCAGAATAGTTCCTGTCCCATACATAGCGCTTGCCGAATTCGCCGAACTGAGCCGTCAGATCCGTAACAAGATTATCGCGCAAAGCCTTGGCGAAATCCTTGGATGTGAATCTGGAGATTCCGCTGTTCAGCATTCCGTCATTATAATCTGTGGTGCAGATGGCGAGGGCTCCGATGGTAGATTTTCCATCCTTATTATAACCCGCATCACTATGAAGCGCCAGCGAGAGTTCTATAGGCACGTGCTTGCCCTTCCTGGCAGGCATGTAAACCGAACCGCCGCCCAGCCAGTTGGTCATCAGCGAACGGGCGTTGATGTCGTCGGCGTAATCATCTTCTCCCTTTCTGCCGCCGTAAACCTTGTAAGGAGCTCCTGCCCATTGGGCGTAGTATCTGGCTCCTTCCAGGCAACGGGGCAATCCGCTGGTATAATCGCCACGCTCTATGTTTCCCATGCCTCCGCCAAAGCGGACAGCATCTGTAGTAACCACTCCGCGGCGAGAAGCCTTGTTGGTGCAGACCACGCGGTTGAACTCGTTGCAGCCCTTGTCGAAATCGAAGGTGCCCAGGTAAACCCAGGTGCCTCCACCCATACGCTGGTTAACGGAAAACTCTGTAGCTTCGCCCTTGTGATAAACTATGTATCTTGCATCGCTCACGCTCTTGGGGAGCGACTGGTAGCTTACGTAGACTGCGTATTTGCCGGCTTCCTTGAAACGGGGCTGGTAGCTAACCTGGCTGGTCTTCTTGCGCTTGGTAGCCTTTGCCTTTCTCACGGTTCCCATGCGGAACGGATTTTCCCCATCCTTCAGTCGGGGGCGGTTGGCAAAACCGAGCGAATCGCAGTTTTTCCATTTCTTGCTCGCCTCCTTTTCGAAATAATAAACCGACTTGACAGCATCATCATTATCGATGACGATTTCGTTTTTCTGCCAGTCTCTTTCGCGGGGTGTGAAGACGATGGCTCCCGCATTCTGAAGCATCGGGATGAGGTAGGGCACTACGATGGTTTGAGTGAAGAGATCTTCGTTGGTGCAAAACAGGTTAGGTCGCTGCCATTTCCATACATCTCTGTCAGCATAATAATACCGTCCGTGCGAGGCCCATAGCGAAAGGTGCCTGTTCTGAAGTCCCGCCGTAACGAAATAAGGGCGTGAAACATTGAACACCCATGGGTCGCCATCATAATCGATGCCTTGCCATGCGCCGCTGTTCGCCTCGTCGTAGGTAGGAAAAAACGATTTGCCGTTAGCCTGAAGCGAAGCTCCAGCGGCTAACAGCAAACTGCTTATCAAACAATATGTTATGTTTTGGTGTTTCACTTTACGAATACTCCTTCTTAAATAGATGATTAACCCGTTATCAGCTAACGTTTAATCAATATTTCCAATCGTGAACTTCTCCGGTTTCTTTCCTTTGAAATCCTTGAAGTACAACTTGATTTCACGCATGTCTTTGTCAACATCTCCTGATGGGATAATCTGCTTGGTGCATTGGATGACCTTTTTCTCGTAGTCAAGCCCATAGAGATGGATAGGCAGATGCGCCTTGAGGGCGATGAAATAGAATCCCTTTTTCCATTCCGGGTTGAGCGAGCGGGTACCTTCGGGCGTAATGCACAGTCCGAACGACTTCCGTTTATCCGCTTCAGCAGCCAGATTATCCGTCATGCTAGTGTGTTTGCTTCTCCACACAGGAATACCTCCCATCTTTCTGAAGATAGGACCTAGCGGCCAGAAGAACCATTCCTTTTTCATGAGGAAATTACATTTGATTCCCTCAGCATGGGCAAAGAGCTGGCCCAGGATCAAATCCCAGTTGCTTGTGTGCGGAGCCATGCAGATAATATACTTTTCAGGAAGCTCCTGGGTGATGATTTTCTTATAGCCCAAGCGCTTATACAATATCCATTGACAAATTCCTTTTACCATATATAAATAGGTGTATTTTCTGATTCTGATGATGAAAGGATTATGCCAGGTTTGAAATCTGGTCGATGATTTCGCTCACCTGCTTGTTGAAGTCGGCTGTGAGCTTCTTATAATATTCGCCCTTTGTGATTCCCGGTTCCGGGTGAGACACACGGCTGATGTAATCGCCGTTGATCATGACGATAGCTGAAAGAATGCCATCCACATCTTCCTGTGTAGGCTTACCGTTATACAAAGATGCAGCTACTGTTTCGGCGAAAAGTTCGCTTGTAATGTAGTTGATCGTGCGCTTTAAATCTCTTTTATTAGCCATAATTCTTTTCTCCTAATTAATGATTAATTAAAAATATCGCTCAAAGATAATCATTTTCTTTGAAATAACATCATTTTTTGGGAAAAAATGTATCTATTAACGCATTTTTAGCATTTTTCTTTCCGTTTCTCGCAGAAAAGAGTTAATTTTGCAGATGTTTTTGAAGTTTCAACTAATTAAAATAAAAACGAATTATGGAAAAAAGTGCATTGCAGATTGCAAGAGCTGCTTATCAGCCAAAATTGCCTAAGGCTCTCCAGGGCCCAGTAAAGGCAGTTGAAGGTGCAGCAACACAGTCAGTAGGTAATCAGGATGAAATCAAGGCGTTGTTCCCTAACACTTATGGAATGCCTGTTATTACATTCGAGGCAGGTGAGGCTAAAGAACTTCCTGCTTTCAACGTAGGTGTTATCCTCTCAGGTGGTCAGGCTCCTGGCGGTCACAACGTGATTTCTGGTCTCTTCGACGGTGTGAAGTCTCTTAACCCAGCTAACAAGCTCTATGGTTTCATCCTCGGTCCTGGTGGTCTTGTTGACCATAAGTACATGGAGATTACTTCTGAACTCATGGACGAATACCGCAATACTGGTGGTTTCGACATCATCGGTTCTGGCCGTACCAAGCTTGAGAAGGAAGACCAGTTTGAGAAGGGTATTGAGATTCTTCGTGAACTCGGCATCAAGGCACTTGTCATCATCGGTGGTGACGACTCAAATACAAACGCTTGCGTTCTCGCTGAATACTATGCAGCTAAGAAGTATGGCGTACAGGTAATCGGTTGCCCTAAGACTATCGACGGCGACTTGAAGAACGAGCAGATTGAAACTTCTTTCGGTTTCGATACAGCCTGCAAGACATATTCTGAGCTCATCGGTAACATCGAGCGCGACTGTAACTCAGCACGTAAGTACTGGCACTTCATCAAGTTGATGGGTCGTTCAGCATCTCACATCGCTCTTGAGTGCGCTCTCCAGACTCAGCCAAACATCTGCTTGATTTCTGAGGAGGTAGAGGCTAAGGAAATGTCACTCGATGATGTTGTTACTTATATTGCAACTGCAGTAGCTAACCGTGCTGCTGAGGGCAACAACTTCGGTACTGTTCTCATTCCAGAGGGCCTGATCGAGTTTATCCCAGCTATCAAGAAGCTCATCGCAGAATTGAACGAGGTTCTTACAGACCCTGCAACAGGCGAGAGCCGTGAGTTTGCAAGTGCTGAGGAGCAGATTGCATTCGTTAAGGGTGCCATCGCTAAGGACAACCTCGCTGTATTGGAGTCTTTGCCAGCAGACGTAGCTCGCCAGCTTTGCCTCGACCGCGACCCTCACGGAAACGTACAGGTTTCTCTCATCGAGACAGAGAAGTTGCTTTCTCGCATGGTAGCTGAGAAGTTGGCTGCATGGAAGAAGGAAGGCAAGTTCGTTGGTAAGTTCTCTGCCCAGCACCACTTCTTCGGTTACGAGGGACGTTGCGCAGCTCCTTCTAACTACGATGCTGACTACTGCTACTCACTCGGTTTCAACGCTTCACGCCTCATCGCTAATGGCAAGACCGGTTACATGTCAATCATCAAGAACACAACTGCTCCTGCAGCAGAGTGGATTGCAGGTGGTGTGCCAATCACTATGATGATGAACATCGAGCGTCGTAATGGTGCTAACAAGCCTGTTATCCGCAAGGCTCTCGTTGAGTTGGATGGCGCTCCATTCAAGTTCTTCGCTTCTAAGCGCGATGAGTGGGCTAAGGAAACAGCTTACGTTTATCCAGGTCCTATCCAGTACTGGGGTCCTTCTGAGGTTTGCGACCAGACCACAAAGACTCTCCAGTTGGAGCAGGCTAAGTAAAAAATAGAATAAATATTTTTTTTATATGTCAACAAGACGAACGGCTTCTTCACAGAAAAAGAGTGCCATGGCGAGAAAGAAAACTCCTCGGCGTGGCGGCTCCCGTGGTAGAAGGCGTTCGTCTTCTTTTTTGCAACGCTATCCCCGTTGGGCGTGGTGGATAGGCGGAACAGCCGTTATCGTGCTCTATGTCTTTCTGTTCTATCATTTCTTTGTGGGTCCAACTGGTTTCCGCTGGCGTGCGCTTTATGGCGATGCTGAATATCCCGAAGGTTACGAGATTCATGGAATCGATATTTCTCATTATCAGGGCAAGATAGACTGGGAACAGCTCAAGAATGCGATGATCAAGGGTTGTCCTGTGCGTTTCGTCATTATCAAGAGTACGGAAGGTTCTTCACGGCTCGATGAGAATTTCCGCGAGAACTTTAATCAGGCTCGCGATTTCGGTTTCATCCGGGGTGTTTATCATTTCTGGAGCAATAAGTCGACAGCCCGCGAACAGGCTTATTATTTCCTAGATCAGGTACATCTTACGGATGGCGATTTGCCTCCGGTTCTGGATATAGAACATAAGCCGGCAGATAAGAGTGTGGAGGATTTCCAGCGTGATGTGCTTACCTGGCTGCATATTGTAGAGGATAAGTATCATGCTAAACCTATCATCTACACCTATTATAAATTCAAGGAGCAATATCTGAGTGCGCCTGTCTTTGATGATTATCCTTACTGGATTGCCCACTATTATGTTGACAAGGTTCAGTATAAGGGCAAATGGAAGTTCTGGCAGCATACGGATGTGGGCAAGTTGCCGGGCATTAAAGGCTACGTAGATTTTAATATTTACAACGGCAGTTATTATGAGCTCAAGCAGCTCTGCATAGGAAGCAATAATAATGAAAAGAAATTCATGGAATAAAGGTTGGACTTTTGGCAATTTGCGAAAGTTCAACCTTTATTCGTATGTTTTTTATCTGATATTTCTGATTCTTTTTTTTTTCGTATTGAACCTTTTTGAATCAGAAAAGAATCTTTATGAACCTAAAACAAGGCAGGCCCAATTGTTGTCAATCTGTCTGTTTATTTCATGCATTCCCAGTTCTTCTGCTTTCTCCAGGAGTACAGGAATGTCTTCTTCGTAGAAGCCGCTCAGAACCAGAGTTCCGCCGATGTTCATCACGCTACGGAAAGCGCGCATGTCGTTGAGCAGAATGTTGCGGTTGATGTTGGCAAGAACCAGGTCGAAAACGCCGCTGATGTGGTTGATTACCTGACTGTTGCCAAAGAGTACTTCCATATTTGTTACGCCGTTCAGCACGGCATTATGCTTGGCATTTTCCACGCTCCACTCGTCTATATCGTAGCCTACCACGTCTTTAGCGCCCAGTTTGGAGCAGGTGAGGGCAAGTATTCCCGTACCCGTTCCGCAATCCAGGATGCGCTTGGTTCTGACAGGCATTTGGAGCAGCTGTGAAATAATCATGCGTGTGGTTTCGTGGTTTCCTGTTCCGAACGCCAGTTTCGCCTCAATACCTATTTCAATCATGTTGGGTCTGTTGCTCGTATCGGGATAGAGTTCGGGATGTTTCGCATCGTAAATCACCACCTGATTGTCCACATAAATTGGTTCGAATCCCTGTTCTTCCCATTCCTGGTTCCAGTCCTTATCTTCTGCATCTTTCACCTCGTAGGTAATTTTTGTATCCTCGATAGGGAAATCAGCAATATAGGCATCCAGCACCTCCTTGTCGAAGAGGTCTTTCTGCACATACGCTTCCAGTCCGGTTTCTGTTTCCTCAAAAGATTCGAATCCGGCTTCGGCTGCACCATCAGCAAGCAGATCCTGACAGGCCTGCATCAAGTCGGCAGTCGTTTCAATAGTGAATGTTGCTACTAAATATTTCATATTTAATTTGTATTAATTTCTTGTCTAAAAACGCCTTCGAATGTTCAAAAAAGCTAGATTTGTTTTAAATCTTCTGCAAAATTATAAAAAAATAGGGGAAAACCTACAATAATTTAGGGAAAATCTGTATTTTTGCATAAAGATAAGCAATATTTTTGCATCTGGATTATTATATTATCAGAAAAGGACTCTTTCTGGAGTATTTTTTCTGATAGTTTATGATGGTCTGGAAAGAGAAAAATGGAGAAAAAAAATAAATAGGAGAACAGAAATATGAAAAAAAAGTATCTTCTTGCAGTCCTTATCGCAGCTGCGATGCCACTCACTTCGATGGCACAGGACGATGACCTCTACTTCAATCCGAAGAAGGAGGCCAGGGAAAAGGCTGAAAGACGGGCTCTGCTCCAGCGCCAGTATGCTGAACAGCGGGCACGTAGAGATAGTATTTATCGCTTGAATTGGAGCGGAAGCGATCGTTCAGTAGATGAATATAATCGAGGCGGCAGAATCTTCAGCCATTATGAGAATGTAGGGAAAGATTCCCTGGGCAACGACATCATCATGTTCCATGTGGGCAAGGGTGTGGCGCCCGACAGCATTTATGATGATGCTTACTTCGCTCAGAAGTATGCTGACAGGGATGAGGATTTCGTACGCACACGCGAGATGAGCCGATGGGATGGATTCTATGATCCGTGGTTCTACGATTATTATGGTTACGGTCCTTACTATTGGCGCAGCCGCATGTGGGGCTGGCACAATCCTTGGCGCTACGGCTATTATGCCGGCTGGTATGATCCTTGGTTCGACCCTTGGTATGATCCTTGGTATTATGGCTACTGCGGATGGTATGGTGGCTGGTACGACCCTTGGTATTATGGCTGGGGCGGCTACTACAATCCTTGGTATTGGGGCGGTCCGGTAATCGGACATGTTAGCTATGGCGGACGTAATTCGGGCGGTTATGCAGGCAGCAGAACTTTCCGCTATAATGGCGATAAAGGCTATGCTGGCAACAGTACCTATCGAAGCAACAGAAATCGCAATTTCGGCGGTCGTATCAACGATAATGGCCGTTATAATAGCGTTCGAAACAATAATAATATCAACAACTTCGACCGCAGCAACTTTGGCGGATTCGGAAACCGTAGTGGAGCCAGCTTCGGAGGCGGAACGCATTCCGGTGGCGGAAGCTTTGGCGGAGGAGGCGGTAGCTTCGGAGGCGGCAGTCGCTCAGGTGGCGGCGGCTTTGGCGGAAGAAGATAGTCGCTTTTAAAGTTTATTGTTAATAGTTTACAGTTAATAGCTTGGGCTTTGTTCTGAGGATGAAGACAATTTTCGAAAAATGAAAACTTTCATCTGAGAAAGCAGACTTTCATCTGAGAATGAAGACTTTAAGAATTAAGTAAAGAATTAAGAGATTATGAAGAATTTAAAATATTTATTCCTGGCTTCATTGGGACTCATGTCAGCCCCAATGTTGGCTCAGGAAACTTATCAGGATACTAAGTTTGCAGAAAATTCCCTCACGGGTACTGCACGCTATGTAGGTATGGGTGGAGCTATGGAAGCCCTGGGCGCAGATATTTCTACCATTTCCAGCAACCCTGCCGGTTTGGGCCTGTTCAGAAAGAGCATGGCAAGTTTCTCTGCTGGCGTTGTGGCTCAGCCTGGAGCTGATACGGAACTCAACTTTGATAATACACGCCTCGGTTTCGACGGCAAGAAATCGGTTCCTAGTTTCGACCAGATTGGTTTCGTTTGGGCTGCTACAAATGGCGATTCGAATGTAAAGCTCAATTTCGGTTTCAACTATCACAAGAGCACGAATTTCTCTCAGATTCTTTCTGCTGCCAATTATCTCAACGGAGCATCTCAAACCAAATGGGCTTCTGCCAAGACGGCTTACGCTAAAGAATTGGAGGAGAAACATGGTAAAGATGCAGGCGATCAGGTTTGGAATGCGGTAGACGCCAACTATAATGCGTTGATGGGCAAAGACGAGGATGGAAACCAGATGACCTACGATGGCCGTTCGTTCCTCTTTGGCCAGTATCAGAAGGGCTACATAGGCGAATATGATTTCAACATTAGCGTAGGTTTCAACGACCGCGTATGGTTGGGCTTCACCTTGGGCATTCATGATGTTCATTACCGCAGCAATTCTGTTTATACCGAAAATTATGTGGCCGACAAGGAGGCTTACGGAACCGCTTGGGAAAGCCAGCATATCACGGGTACGGGTTATGATGCAAAACTGGGTATTATCTTCCGTCCGGTAGAAGATTCTCCTTTCCGTATTGGTGCTTATGTCAATTCGCCAGTATTTTATGATTTGTCGATGGATGGAACAGCTGACCTGGAACTCGTTGACGAGAACATAACGGACGAAAACGGCAAATATGCTGAGGCTGGCAATACGAACAGTTCCAGTCTCGATTATCGTCTGAATACGGCTTGGAAGACGGGTATCAGCTTGGGTCACACCATTGGCAGCAATCTTGCCCTGGGTGCAACTTACGAGTATGCGTGGTACAATCACATGGATAATCGTGTGAAGGATGGCGGTTATTATGATGGCTATTGGGACGAATATTATGAAACCAGTTCAAGCGATGACCTCATGAATGATCATACCAAGCAGTCGTTGCAGGGCGTGAGCACGCTGAAGCTGGGTCTGGAATACAAGCCTGTTAGTATGTTGGCGCTCCGCCTGGGTTACAATTACGTTTCTCCGATGTTCAAGGAGAGCGCAGACCGTGACCAGACAATCCCTTCTCAGGGAACTATCTATGCCACTTCTACAGATTACACCAACTGGAAGGCGACTAACCGATTTACAGCCGGCGTAGGTTTCAACTACGAGAAACTTTCTATTGATGTGGCTTACCAGTACAGCTGTCAGAATGGTGACTTCTATCCATTTGCAGCCTGGGAGAAACTTGGTGCGAATGCAGCTCCTGCAACCAAGGTTGACAACAAGCGCCATCAGTTGCTGATGACTGTTGGTTATAAGTTCTAAAATGTGAAGGTAGGGGGGCTTATTAATTAAATAATGTGAAATCCATATAAAAAAGCCCGTTCTTAGAAAAAAAAGTTGGGAAAAATTTGGTAGTTTCATATAAAAGCCCTACCTTTGCAATCAAGAAATCGGGATGATTTCGTGTCATAGGTTAGATTTGAGATGGGATGTTATTATCTCATCTTCTAATTTAGAAATATTAGTTTTTTTAGTGGTTAATTTAGTTTTAGTAAGTATGTTTAGGGTCTGTTGTGAAACAGGCCCTATTTTCGTTTGTGCCTTTACAAAAAAAATCCCCCAACAGGATGGCTTGGAAACCATACCTGTCGGGGGAATATTAATCCTGAAAAAATTTACCTTAATGAACTATCTTGCAAAATCAAATTATATTATTTGTTTCTGTAATTATCAAAACCCTTGTTCAGGAAGTCGAGATAAGCACTAACGTCTTCTTTGAAACTGAAGGCTGCTGCAAGAGGGTTGCCATCGTTGTCAATAGCCACATAGAATGGCTGAGCATTGGCTCCAAACTTGCTTGCCTGCAGATAACTCCACTTGTCGCCAACGGTACGCAGGGTGCGCTTCTCGCCATTAAACGTAACCTCCATAGGCTCAGGAAGAGGAGTCTTGTCATCTACATAAAGAGAGATGAGAACATAATCCTTTGTCAGCTTATCGGCAACCGAAGGATCTGTCCAGACAGAAGCCTCCATCTTGCGGCAGTTTACACAACCATAACCTGTGAAATCAAGCAATACCGGTTTGCCGGCAGCCTTTGCCGCAGCCATTCCCAGCTCGTAATCCTTGTAAGCAGGCTCTACGGTCTTGGTGTTGAGGTTGAAGTCCTGTGTATTAATAGGTGGAGCAAATGCGCTCACAGCCTTACAAGGAGCGCCCCAGAGACCCGGAATCATGTAAACCGAGAATGCCAAAGAACAGAGACCCAACATGATGCAGGCTACAGGCATAGGCTTGTTGAGGTCGCCGCCGATTGCATCAACCTGGAACTTCAGCTTGCCGATGAGATAGAGACCCAACAGAGCGAAGATGACAATCCAGAGAGAGAGGAATACCTCGCGGTCCATGATGTGCCAGCCGTAAGCCAGATCGGCTACAGAGAGGAACTTCAGAGAGAAGGCAAGTTCGATGAAGCCGAGCACAATCTTGATGGTCTCCATCCAAGAACCCGACTTAGGAGCCGACTTCAACCATGATGGGAAGAGGGCGAAGAGAGTGAATGGGAGCGCCAGAGCAAGCGCGAAACCGAACATTCCAACGGTAGGAGCGAGCCAGTCGCCGGAAGTGACGGTCTGAACCAGCAGCAAACCGATGATAGGAGCTGTACAGGAGAAGCTGACCAATACCAGGGTGAAAGCCATCAGGAAGATAGAAATCATACCCGTGGTGCTGGAAGCCTTGTTGTCTACAGCATTTCCCCAACTGTCAGGCAATTTGATTTCGAACCAACCGAAGAACGAGAAGGCGAAAACGGCAAGCAGGAGGAAGAGGATGATGTTGAACACGGCACTTGTGCTGAGCGCATTCAGGGTGCTAGGACCTGCGATGGCTGTTACGGCAAGACCCAAAACCAGATAGATGACGACGATGCTCAAACCATAAGTAATCGCATCGCGGATACCTTTCTTCTTATCGTTCTTAGCACGCTTCAGGAAGAAACTTACGGTCATCGGGATGATAGGCCAGATGCAAGGCATGACGAGCGCAAGCAGACCGCCCACGAAACCGATGAAGAAGATATAGAAGAGCGAATGGTTGGCGATGTCGTTAGCTCCGCCAAATGCCTGAAGTTCTTTAACGACTGGTTTCCATAAATCCTTGACGTTCAGATTTTCCATAGCTGATGCCAAAGCTGCAGAATCCACAGGCTGAGTAGCGCTGTCGGTCTGAGCCAGAGCTGCAACCTTTGCCAGCGAATCGGCCTTCATCTTGGCTGCAAGAGCAGGATCAATCGCCTTTGCGTTCAGAGCATCTTTTGCTCCAGCTGCAGGAGCATCAACGGCTGGCGATTTGCCACTCTGCTTAAAACCAGCCTCACTTGGTGGCAGACAGTTCTGGTCGTTGCAGGCGCCATACTCCAGATAGGCATCAATATGATAATTAGGTTGGGTAAACTTCACCTTCTGCACAAAGGTAACGCTTCCCTCAAAATAACGGAGTTTCATCTCGAAGAGAGGGTCGAACTTTGCAATTTCTCTGCCGCGTGGCTGAAGTTTTCCTACGAGCTCAGCTCCTTCAAGCTTGTTTACGTTGAACGAAGCAGAAATAGGTCCGTCGCCTCCCAATCCGGTAGAATAGACGTGCCATCCCGGTTGGATTTTTCCGCTAAACACGATTTCGGCCACAGCACTTCCGTCTGTTTTCAGCGAGCTGGTGAACTTCACAGGGTTCATCATCTGTGCCTGGGCCAACATTACTACAAGGAGTAATTGAAAGATTAAAAATACTTTTTTCATTTCTATTTTTGAATTTTATGTTGCAAAGTTACTAAAAACTAATCATATTACGTATTCAAAGGGCTTTAAGGGTACTCGGTTTTAATATTTTTAAGAAAAAATGCTAATTTTCTTTGTTTTACTTGGCTCTTTCGTACTTTTAATGTAATTTTGCGGACGGAATAAAGCAATCCTAAAATTTGGAAACAGAATAAAATGGCAAAGAAGAAACTATACTTGTTCAGCCTCTTTGTGGCCACGTTGAGTGTGCTGCTCTCTACGGTGGTGATGCATCATCACCACATGGGGCGTATTTGTATGGTTGTAGAACGTTGCCAGCAGGATGGTAATTTCAACGATGAGCATACTGAGCATCATGAGAAAGAAGCCGATAGTTGCCGCATGCATCAGCTGCACCATTTCGTAACCGGCTGCAAGATCATGAAGGGCATTCAGAAACAGCTTTTCGATGGAAACCATCTGCTTTCCATGCTTTCTTCTGAGTATTTGTTTATCCCAACCTCGTCGCTCGTTAGCGTGCGTTGGCAGCAGTTTGCAGCCAGTCTTCCTTGCGTAGATGAAACGGCCATCAGTAGACGAGGACCTCCTTCTTTTTGTTGATTTTCTGTAGTTAGAGCAACCAGGATGCAGCTTTTGCAACCGGGTTGCAGGGAAAGGTGTGTACTTTTGCACCCAAGTTTTAATGAAATATCAATTTAAAAGAAGAAAAAATGAAAAGAATATTGGTGGTTGCCGTTGCGGCAATCTTGGCCTGGTGTGGTTTCACCTTTTTCTCAAACCACGCCGGAGTAGAGGCTCATGCTGCCGGACACGGACATGAGCATGAACATGAAGAGGTGGATTTCGAGAACATTCCGCTCTCTCAGAAACAGGTAGATGCTGTAGATTTGAAGATGGGCGAGGCGGTTGACCGTGTGATGGATGCTACGATTGCAGCCAACGGTCAGCTCGTTTTGCGCGCCCAGAATAAGGGCGATGTTGCTTCGCTCATGGGGGGCGTAGTAAAGGCTATCTATGTAAAGGAAGGACAGAATGTGAAGCGCGGACAGGTTGTGGCTCTGGTTGAAAATACCGATGTGGTCAGTCTGCAACGCGAATATTATTCTGCCAGCAAGGAGTGCGAACTGGCACTTGCCGACCTGGAACGACAGAAACTGCTGAACAGGACAGGAGCTGGCGTCAAGAAGAATGCGCAACAGGCTGCCAAGGAGTATCATGTGGCCCACGCCAACCTCATCGGCATCGGCAAGCAGCTCGCCCAGATGGGCATTTCTACCGCCGCCGTTGCCAGAGGTAAGTTTACCACAGCCTTCCCTTTGCGTGCTCCGATTGCGGGTACGGTTTCGCAGATTACAGCCAGCCTGGGCAGCTTTGCCGATATGCAGACGCCGCTCATGAAGATTCAGAACAACCAGGCTGTAGAGTGCGATCTGAACATTTTTGAGAAAGATCTGCAGAAGGTAAAGCCGGGCGATAAGGTTTATCTCTCGCTTACCAATCAGCCGGGCGTAAAACTCGCAGGTCATGTTTACGGCTTAAACCAATACTTTAACGATAATTCGAAATCTGTTGCTGTTCATGTAAAAATAGATGCGCAGTCTCTCAAAATAAGTGGCGTTCACGGCTCAGCCCGACTCTTCGACGGAATGTATGTAAGTGGCAAGATAGCTACCGGCAGCCAGTCGTGCATTGCCCTTCCATCCAAGGCCATCGTCACTACCGACGGCAAGCAGTTTGTCTTTGCTCTGAATGGCAAACCAAAGAAGGGCGAGTACAGTTTCTCCCGCCATGAGGTCATTACGGGCGTTTCGGACGGTACTTATACCGAGGTAAAACTCTGCAAGCACCTGAAGCAGGAAGGAAAGAAGATTGTGACAGAAAACGCGTATTATCTGGCTTCGCTCACGGGCGAGCATGCAGATGAGCATTAATATAAGGTAAGCTTTTTCATCAATAAAGAGCTTTTAAAAGAAAGACAGATTATGTTTCAGAAACTCATTACTTACTCCATCCGCCACAAGCTGGTGGTGGGAGTTTTCACGATAGCCCTTATCATCTGGGGCATCGTTTCGCTCATCCATCTTCCTTTCGATTCCACACCGGATATTACCGACAATCAGGTTCAGGTCATCACTCAGGCGCCTTCGCTCGGAGCGCAGGAGGTGGAGCAATACGTAACTACTCCGGTGGAAATGGCGCTTGCCAACATCCCCGAACTCAAGGAGCGAAGAAGCATCTCGCGAAGCGGACTCTCGGTCATCACCCTCGTTTTTGATGATGATGTAGATATCTACTGGGCACGTTCGCAGGTGAGCCAGATGCTGACCCAGGTGGAGAAAGATTTGCCCAAGAATGTGGAAACCGAGATGGGACCGATTGCTACCGGACTGGGTGAGATTTACCATTATACCGTGCGCGCCGAGAAGGGTTACGAGCACAAATATTCGCTAACCCAGCTGCGAACCATCCAGGACTGGATTGTGAGAAAGCAGCTCTCGGGAACCCCAGGCGTAGCGGAAGTGAGCGGCTGGGGAGGCTACGTGAAGCAATACGAAGTGGCTATCAATACGGATAAGCTCAACGCCTGCAATCTTACCGTGAGCGAGGTGTTTGATGCGCTCGAAAAGAATAACGCCAACACGGGCGGAAGTTACATAGAGGAAAACTCCAACCAGTATTTCATCCGCGGCATAGGCGTGGTGAAGAGTCTGGAAGATGTGGCGAATATCGCCGTCAAGACCGTGAACGGCACTCCTGTTAAGATAGGTGATGTGGCGAAGGTTCAGCTGGGTCACGCCACCCGTTTCGGAGCCGTTACCCGAAATGGCGAGGGCGAAGTGGTAGCCGGAATTGCCATCATGCTGAAAGGCGAAAACTTTCAGGAGGTTATCAGGAATGTGAAGTTGCGAATAGAGCAGATTCAGAAATCTCTGCCCGAGGGTGTGGTCATCGAACCGTTTATCGACCGAACCAATCTGGTTGACCGTGTGGAGGGAACCATCGCCCGAAACCTGATTGAGGGCGGACTCATCGTCATCTTCGTGCTGGTTATTTTCCTGGGCAACTGGCGGGCCGGACTGGTTGTAGCGAGTGTCATTCCGCTCAGCATGCTCTTTGCTTTCGGCATGATGAAGACCTTCGGAATCGACGGCAATCTGATGTCGCTCGGAGCCATCGATTTCGGTATGATAGTCGATTCTGCCGTCATTATCGTAGAGGCTGTTGTGGCCCATCTGGGCGTGAAGAGTATAGAGCGGAGGGCGAGAAATTCTTCCGATACTCCCATCCGTTTCTCTCAGGCAGAGATGGATGAGGAGGTTCATGATTCCGCTTCGCGCATCCGCAAGAGTGCGGCATTTGGCGAAATCATCATCATGATAGTTTACATTCCGCTGATGACGCTTGTGGGCATCGAGGGCAAGATGTTCCGTCCGATGGCGCTTACCGTTTTCTTCGCCATTCTGGGTGCCTTCATCCTCTCGCTTACCTATGTTCCGATGGCAAGTGCGCTCTTCCTGAGCAAGAAGGGGCATGTGCGTAAAACTTTCAGCGACAGAATGATAGGGAAGTTGCAGGGCTGGTACCGACCGGTTCTTGAATGGGTCTTGGCGCGATATAAGGATGTGATTACCGGCGCCGTTTCGCTCTTCTGCATGAGTGCCGTAGCCTTCCATTTCCTGGGTGGAGAATTCATTCCGAGCCTGGAAGAGGGCGATTTTGCGGTAGAAATGACCATGTCGCAAGGCACGTCGCTCTCGCAGATGGTAGAGAGCTGCTCCAAGGCGGAGAAACTTCTGAAGGCTGAATATCCTGAAATCAGGCAGGTGGTGAGCCGCATAGGTAGCGCCGAGATTCCTACCGATCCGATGCCGGTAGAAAGAGCCGACATCATGGTGGCGCTCAAGCCGAAAGCCGAATGGACTTCGGCAGAAACTACCGCTGAGCTGATGGAGAAGATGGAAGAAACCCTGAAGACGATTCCGGGCTTGGAGGCTGAGATTTCGCAGCCTATCCAGATGCGCAACAACGAGTTGCTTACGGGCATCAAGCAGGATGTGGCGATTAAGATTTTTGGTGACAATCTAGATGTGCTTATCCAGCAGGCTGATAAGGTTTCCCGTATGATAAAGAATGTGCCGGGCGTGAGTGGAATCTTCGTTGAAGAGGTTTCCGGATTGCCTCAGATTCAGGTAAAATACAACCATGAACGCATGGCGGCTTATGGGGTAACTGTTGACGAAATCAACCGCATTCTTGAAACCACCTTTGCGGGCGCTACGGCTGGAGCTGTTTACGAAGGCGATAAAAAATTTGACATCGTTCTGCGTCTTGATCCTAAGGAGCGCAACTTCCAGTCGCTTCAGTCGCTCTGTATTCCGCTGGCTGGTGGCGAGAGCATTCCGCTTTCCCAGTTGGCTGATGTGGTTTACGAACCGGCTCCGGCTCAGGTTTCTCATGAGAATGGTGCCCGCCGCATCTACGTAGGTTTCAACGTGAAGGGTAGGGACGTGCAGAGTACCGTGAAGGATATTCAGTCCATTCTTGATGAGAAACTGAAGCTGCCTGAGGGCTACTATTATAATTATGGTGGCGAGTTTGAGAATCTTCAGAGTGCCACCCAGCGCCTGCTTATCGTGGTTCCGGTAGCGCTCATCATCATTCTGCTGCTGCTCTATGCCACGGTCAAGAATCTGCGCGAATCACTCTTCGTGTTCTCCGCCATTCCGCTTGCTGCGATAGGTGGCGTCTGGGCGCTCTGGTTGCGCGGAATGCCTTTCAGTATTTCGGCGGGCGTAGGTTTCATCGCCCTCTTTGGTGTGGCGGTTCTCAACGGCATCGTGCTGATAGGTCAGATGAACCAGATGCAGAAGCAGACGGCTACGGTTTCTGCGGAAGATAACGTAAGTAGGTCGGCTGTTATTCAGAAAAGAATTATTGACAGTTGCATGATACGTCTCCGTCCGGTTCTGATGACGGCTCTGGTAGCTTCTATGGGTTTCCTCCCGATGGCTTTATCACATGGCGACGGAGCAGAAGTACAGCGTCCTCTTGCCACGGTTGTAATTGGCGGTCTCATTACCAGCACGCTTCTCACGCTCCTGGTTCTGCCAGCCATCTACAAGATGTTTACGAAAAAGTAAGATTTCAAGATATGAAAATAATGAACAGAATAAAAATATCAAAAAATAGGGTGGTGGCTTGCTTTGCCACCATCCTTCTCCTGCTGCCAGTCACAGCTGGAGCCCAGCATTTTGATGCTCATGTTGCGGGCAGGAAAGTTACCCTGCAGGAATGTTTCGATTTGGCTGCCCGACAGAACCTTCAGATGCAGGCTGGAAAGAAGTCGGTAGAGCGTGCGCAGGTGATGCAAGGCACGGCTTGGGAACTGGATAAAACCGAGGTTGCCTTTTCGCAAAACCCAGCCACGGGAGGCGAATCAGACAACGGCTTTACCTTTACCCAAAGCCTAGATTTTCCTACCGTCTACGCCTCGCGCCGCAACCAGCTCAAGGCTGAAACCCAGGCAGAAAAGAGCCGCTTGAATGTGGTCAACCAGCAACTGAAGGCTGAAATAGCAAACACCTATTATCAGATGCTTTATCAGTCTCACAGACTCCAGATATTGCAGCGAATCGACTCTGTATTAGATCGTTACAGCAAGATAGCTGAAATGCGTTACAAGGCAGGAGAGAGCCGCCAGCTGGAATATCTCTCAGCCGACCGCAAATGCAACGAAAACCGCTTGGAAATGGCTGATGTGAAGAGCGAAATCGAGCGTCTGCAAATCGACCTCATGTCGCAGCTCAACATGCAGGAGCCCGTAAAACCGGCAGAAGAGAATCTCTCGGCCATCGCAGCCCAGAATCTCAGTTCCTATCATTATCAGCAGTCTGCCGACGGCATTTACCGGCAGGATAAACTCATCGCTCTTGATAAGGAAATCAAGGCAGCCAAGACAGGTTTTGCTCCGAGTTTATCCTTATCTTTGCGCACCCAATGTGTCATTTCCAGTTGGAATCCATACAACATAGACCGTTCGAGATTTGCCGAGGGCAATTTCTTCGGTTTTGAGATTGGCGTAGGCATTCCTTTGTTTTATGGTTCTACGAAGGCGAAGGTCAAGGCAGCCCAGAAAGACCGCGAATTGGCTGAAATCGAAATGCGCCAGGAGCAGACAGAAAAAGAGCGCGATTACCGTCTCTGTACGAAGCGCCTGCAGGCAGCATCCAACCGTCTGAAATATTACGAGCAGAACAACCAGGCTCATTCTGCGCAGATTTCGAAGTTGAGTGCGATAGAATATGAAAATGGCGAAATTTCGTATGTAGAATACGTGAATGCCATCGAGGAAACCATCGATGTTCTGATGAAGCATGCTGATGCGATTAATGAATACAACCAGGCAGTCATCGCCATCCAGCGGCTTACGGGCATGATGTAAGATTCTGTTCTGAGATATTTCTTTTTTGATTGAAATGAGAATTAATCTCAGAACAGGCAGAAAGGAAGTAAAAGAATGAAATGATCAGAAAGGGGTGAACAGGTTCCATTTTCAGGCTCCAAATTTCACCTCTTTCTTTATCTCATAACGCCTATTTACCATAATACCGGTTAGAATTAAAAAGAGGAAAGTAAAAAAAGGGGGAATTTTTCCGTTGTCAGCCACTCATGATTTCATTCCGTTTTTTTTCATTTTCTTCATTTCAAAATTCTCCCTTTACATGATATTCAGGTTCCTTCAGTTTTCCTGCGCTAAATAACACATTTTTGATAAACCACCAAGAAAAATGCTCAAAAAACTTTGCTTATTCCAAATAATAATCTTAACTTTGCGGCATAATTCTAAGGTAAAACCAAGATTGTCGGGCACTCAGAATCATCAAAGGTTTTATCAGCAACATAAAATGATTTCGATTATGGCAAGAATTGAAAGAACATATCGTCAGGAAAAAGTAAAGCAGATGCTGAAACTTAACGAGGTATTGCTGGATTATTTACTGAGAGAGCTACCTTCTGATGCTGTTCTTTTCTACCTTGAAGAGACTGATGAGGATAGAGAAAATTGATGAGGATATCAGAGTCAGGTTGCGAAAGACTTTGGCAAAATTTCCTCATATAGAGGAGATTCGTGTTACAGAAGGTTTGCTGGGGCGGCTTCTTCAGCATAGGTTTAGCGGGGTTTATTCACTGGTTCTTAATATCTGCCGTTTGATTTGGGACTCTACCCTTCCCTGCAAGGATAAGGATGGCAGACTGGAGTTTTTGGATTTCACGGAGGATGAGTTTCGGATGAACTGCATCTTTGAGCGATTCCTCATGAATTTCTGCAAGCTGAATTGTCGGGATGAGTATCCTGAGGTGCATCGGGAATATATTGATTTCCAGCTTTCACCTTTCGGGATGATGTTTAAGGAGGCTGGAGAGGCTCTGCCGATGATGGAAACCGACGTAACGCTTTTCAATCCGAATACGCAGGAGAAGCTTATTCTTGATGCCAAGTTTTACCGCGAGGCGCTGGTTTCGAAGTTTGGCGGCAGGGAGAAGGTTCGCAGGGATCATCTCTCGTAGATTCTTTCTTACGTGATGAACCAGGAAGACCGGAGCAAGCCGCATACTCTGAATGCTTGCGGAGCTTTGGTCTACCCTACCGTGGATGAGGATTTCGACTTTTCTTATAGGTATAAGGAGACGGGGCATCGCATCTTTGTGAGGACGGTAAACTTGGGGCAACCTTGGAGGAAAATAGAGGAACGGGTGAAGGAGATTGTGAAGAGAGAAGGCAGGGATGAATGGTGAAGATTGGCGATGAAGGACAAGCGATGAGGGACAAGCGATGAAATCGCTTGGAACGGGGGTGAGAGGGGGACTGCTCCCTTCTTTGCAGGAGGGGCGGGCTTGCAGGAGAAACG
>ERZ1034949.67-NODE-67-length-66383-cov-79.448167_pt1 | contig 66383 bp, 37 predicted proteins | sample MGYA00520590_ERZ1034949 | MGnify/ENA primary metagenome ERZ1034949 (study PRJEB33766, sample SAMN09781752) | gut metagenome | biome: gut microbiome | host: Homo sapiens | place: Madagascar | study: EMG produced TPA metagenomics assembly of the PRJNA485056 data set...
GTTGCTCAGGAACTTATAAATAAAGTTAAATTATAGTGTTGCGGAATTAAGGTTACCTTTTACTTCTCCTCAGGAGCCTTGTCGATCAAGTCCATGAACTGGTCGAGCTTAGGAGTGATGATAATCTGAGTGCGGCGGTTACGCTGCTTGCCTACCTCTGTATCGTTAGTTGTTACAGGGTTGTACTCACCACGGCCACCAGCTGTAAGACGCTTAGGATTTACACCGAAGTGATCCTGCAAGTACTGAACAACAGAAGCTGCACGGAGAGCAGAGAGGTCCCAGTTGTTGCGGATATTCTTCATCTTGGCACTTGTAGTGCTTACTGGTACGTTATCGGTATTACCCTCTACGAGCACGTCGTAATCCTTGTAGTCTGTGATGATCTTAGCAATCTTGCTCAATGTTTCCTGAGCACGGCTGTTCACCTCATAGCTACCACTCTGATAGAGCATATTGTCAGCCAGAGAGATGTAAACTACACCCTTCAGAACCTGAACATCAACCTCCTTCATCTCTTCCTTGCTCAAAGAGCGGGTCAGGTTGTTGGTAAGAACCATGTTGAGAGAATCGCTCTTGCTCTTTACCTCAACCAAGTGACGGATATACTGGTTGCTCTCGTTGATCTGGTCAACGAGTTTCTCAATGCTCACGTTGTTCTGGCTTGCATTGTTCAAACTCTTGTCAAGTGAACCTTGCAACTTAGCGTAATCGCTCTTTGCTGTAGCGAGCTGCTCCTGGGCTGCTGCCAGACTAGCCTCTGTAGCTGCCAATTTCTCCTTGGTAGCCTGATAGTTGCTTGACAATTCCTTATTCTCATTCTGGCAATTCTGAAGATCCTTCTTACTTGCACAGCTTGTAGCCATCAGAGCTACTGCCATCATTGCCATTACCATTAACTTTGTCTGTTTCATATTCTTTCTAATTTAAATTTTCTTGTTATTATTAATTGATTATAGTATATTCTGCGTCGTTTACTACCTTTATATATTAGAGTTCTCCCGGCTTTTATCCGTTATCCGGAAGCTTCTACATTTTAGGGCATTCTGAAGCAAATTCACTTCTTTCTGCTGCAAAGTTACAGATAAGACTCGAATAAACACCATTTGTCAAATGCATTTAGACATTTTTAACCTCTAAATCTTTATTTATCACCTTTTTAACCAAAAAAGGCAACTAAAAGCACTTTTCTTACGGCAAAACTGTCAAATGTAGCCTCTTTAAGGTAAGAATAGCCCAAATCTCAACAAAAAAAACATAAAAAAACAGTGTTTTATTTTGTAGTGTCTTGAAATTGCACTATCTTTGCACTCGAAAAGAAATAAATACATTAATAATATAAAAGAAAGCAAGTATGATTCTTTTTTTTAGAACTCCATCTAAGAGTGTGATTGCGACCGAGATTGACCACAAACCATCTCAGGACGAAATCAATGAACTTTGTTGGCTTTATGGTGACGCGACTTTAGAGGACGCCCAGCAGTTGCAGGGCTTCTATGTCGGCCCACGCCGTGAAATGATTACTCCTTGGAGTACGAATGCCGTTGAGATTACTCAGAACATGAGTCTTGACGGCATTTCACGTATTGAGGAGTACTTCCCTGTAGATAGCGAGGACGCTGAGCACGACCCTATGCTCCAGCGTATGTACAACGGTATCGGACAGGATGTATTCACCGTGAACCACCAGCCAGAACCTATCAAGTACGTCGATGACCTCGAGAAGTACAACGAGGAAGAGGGTCTTGCCCTCAGCGAGGACGAAATGGCTTATCTCCACAAGCTGGAGAAAGAGAACGGACGCCCTCTCACCGACAGCGAAATCTTCGGTTTCGCACAGATCAACTCAGAGCACTGCCGTCACAAGATCTTCGGCGGCCAGTTTATCATCGACGGCAAGGAGATGGAGTCTTCTCTTTTCAGCATGATCAAGAAGACCACTCAGGAGAATCCTAACAAGATTCTCTCTGCCTATAAGGATAATGTGGCTTTCTCTCAGGGTCCTGTTATCGAGCAGTTTGCTCCAGCCGATCAGACTACCAGCGATTTCTTCCAGGTGAAGGATATCGAGAGTGTCATCTCGCTGAAGGCTGAGACCCACAACTTCCCTACTACTGTAGAGCCTTTCAATGGTGCTGCTACCGGTACGGGTGGTGAAATCCGCGACCGTATGGGTGGTGGTGTAGGTTCATGGCCTATCGCAGGTACAGCCTGCTACATGACTGCTTATCCTCGCCTGAAGGATGACAACGGCAAGAGCGATGTTGAGCGCGACTGGGAAGACATCATGCCAGTACGTAAGTGGCTCTATCAGACTCCAGAGCAGATTCTGATCAAGGCTTCTAACGGTGCATCAGACTTCGGTAACAAGTTCGGTCAACCTCTCATCACCGGTTCTGTACTTACATTCGAGCACGAGGAAAATGGTGAGAAGTATGCTTATGATAAGGTTATCATGCTTGCTGGTGGTGTAGGCTACGGCAAGAAGCGTGACTATAAGAAGGGTGAGCCACAGAAGGGCAACAAGGTTGTCGTAGTAGGTGGTGATAACTATCGCATCGGTCTTGGTGGTGGTTCTGTTTCTTCTGTAGATACAGGCCGTTACAGCAACGGTATCGAGTTGAACGCTGTTCAGCGTGCCAACCCTGAGATGCAGAAGCGTGCCTACAACCTGGTTCGTGCACTTGTTGAGAACGATGAGAACCCAGTAGTCAGCATCCACGACCATGGTTCAGCCGGTCACTTGAACTGTCTCTCTGAGTTGGTAGAAGAGTGCGGTGGCGAAATCGATATGTCTAAGTTGCCTATCGGCGACAAGACTTTGAGCGCCAAGGAAATCATCGCCAATGAGAGCCAGGAGCGTATGGGCTTGCTCATCGACGAGAAGTATATCAGCGAGGTTCAGAAGATTGCCGACCGTGAGCGTGCTCCAATGTACATGGTTGGTGAGACTACTGGCGATGCTCACTTCAGCTTCAAGCAGGCTGATGGTGTGAAGCCATTCGACCTCGATGTAGCTCAGATGTTCGGTCATACTCCTAAGACTGTAATGGTAGATGAGACCGTAGAGCGCAAATATGAAGATGTAACTTATTCTACAGATAACCTCGACAAGTACTTGCAGCGTGTTCTCCAGATGGAGGCTGTGGCTTGTAAGGACTGGTTGACCAACAAGGTTGACCGTTCCGTAACAGGTAAGATTGCCCGTCAGCAGGGTCAGGGTCAGATTCAGTTGCCACTTTCTGACTGTGGTGTCGTAGCACTCGACTACCGTGGCGAGAAGGGTATCGTAACTGCTATGGGTCATGCACCTCAGGCAGGTCTTGCCGATCCTAAGGCAGGTTCTGTACTCTCTGTAGCTGAGTCATTGACCAATATCGTATGGGCTCCATTGGCAGATGGCATGGACAGCATCAGCCTCTCTGCTAACTGGATGTGGCCTTGCCGCAGCCAGAAGGGTGAAGATGCTCGTTTGTACGAGGGTGTGAAGGCATTGTCAGACTTCTGCTGCGCCATCCACGTAAACGTACCAACAGGTAAGGACTCTCTCTCATTGACCCAGCAGTATCCTAACGGCGAGAAGATCATCGCTCCTGGTACCGTTATCGTCAGTGCCGGTGGTGAGGTTTCAGATGTCAAGAAGGTGGTTAGCCCAGTTCTCGTTAACGACAAGAACTCTAGCCTCTATCATATCGACTTCAGCTTCGACGAGCAGCGTCTCGGTGGTTCAGCCTTCGCTCAGAGCCTGGGCAAGGTGGGCAGCGATGTTCCTACCGTGAAGAATCCAGAGTACTTCGTTGACTGCTTCAACGCTGTACAGGAACTCATCAACCGCGGTTGGGTAATGGCTGGTCACGATATCAGTGCCGGTGGTTTGATTACAACTCTCCTCGAAATGACATTCGCCAACGTAGAGGGTGGTATGAAGATCAACCTCCACGACATCGCAGATGCCGACATCATCAAGACTCTCTTCGCTGAGAACCCAGGTGTTGTCATCCAGGTAAGCGATGCTCACAAGGACGAGTTGAAGGCATTCTTCGATGAGAACGGTATCGGTTATGCCAAGATTGGTTATCCAGCTCCTGAGCTCCGCAAGATTATCATCAAGAAGGAAGGCTTCGAGCACGAGTTCGATATCGATGCTTTGCGCGACGACTGGTATAAGACATCTTACCTCCTCGACCGCAAGCAGAGTATGAACGGTATGGCTAAGAAGCGTTACACCAACTATAAGAAGCAGCCTATCGAGATGAACTTCGGCTACGGCTTCAAGGGAACTCTCTCTAGCTATGGTCTCGACGCTAACCGTCGCACTCCATCTGGCATCAAGGCAGCCATCATCCGTGAGAAGGGTACCAACGGTGAGCGTGAGATGGCATACTCTATGTATCTCGCCGGCTTCGATGTAAAGGATGTGATGATGACCGACTTGATTTCCGGTCGTGAGACTCTGGAGGATGTAAACTTCATCGTATTCTGCGGTGGTTTCTCTAACTCCGACGTTCTCGGTTCTGCCAAGGGTTGGGCTGGTGCATTCCTCTTCAATCCTAAGGCTAAGGAGGCACTCGATAAGTTCTATGCCCGTGAGGATACCCTTTCACTCGGTATCTGTAACGGTTGCCAGCTGATGGTTGAGTTGAACCTCATCAATCCTGAGCACAAGCATCGTTCACACCTCTGCCACAACACATCCAAGAAGTTCGAGAGTACATTCCTCGGTCTGACTATTCCTCAGAACGACAGTGTGATGTTCGGTAGCTTGAGTGGTGATAAGCTCGGTATCTGGGTAGCTCACGGCGAGGGTCGTTTCTACTTGCCAGAGCCAGAGGATCACTACAACATCATTGCGAAGTACAACTACGCTGAGTATCCAGGTAATCCTAACGGCAGTGACTACAATGTAGCAGGTATCTGCTCAGCAGATGGACGCCACTTGGCTATGATGCCACACTTGGAGCGTGCCATCTTCCCATGGCAGAATGCCTGGTATCCAGCTGATCGCCGCAACGATGAGGTAACTCCTTGGATTGAGGCATTTGTCAATGCACGTCAGTGGATTGAAGAAAGAGCTTTGAAAAAGTAAAAAGGTAAAAAAGTAAAAAGGTAAAAAATGAATAATAGCGTAAGTTATCTTACATTATTCAAAACATTTATGAAGATTGGCATAGTCACCTTTGGGGGTGGCTATGCCATGATTCCTATTATAGAATCCGAAGTCGTCGACAAGCATCATTGGATGACGAAGGAGGAATTCTTGGATGCCATCGCTACCACCCAGGTTTGTCCGGGAGCCTTGGCCATCAACATGAGTTCCCTGCTCGGATATAAGTTGGCAAAGACACCGGGAGCCATCGTCTGCACCCTCGGCGCTTCGTTGCCTTCGTTCCTTATTATCTTAGCGATAGCCATGTTTTTCCATCAGTTTGAAGACAACAAGGTTGTTGCTGCCATGTTTGCGGGCATCCGTCCTGCCGTTGTAGCATTGATAGCCGTACCAACATTCTCGCTTGCCAAGAGTGCCGGTATTTCGCTTGTCAACTGCTGGATTCCTATTCTATCCGCCCTTCTGATCTGGCTTTTGGGCGTCAACCCAATCTGGGTAATCATCGCTGCCGCTATAGGTGGATATATCTATGGACAGTTTATCCAGCCAACGGAGTAAGATTAGTTAAAAGTTTATAGTTAATAGTTTATAGGGGCTACGCCTTATTGTAGGAATACCCTATTAACTTTACACATTATTATATATATATGATATTTCTTCAGCTTTTCATCGTATTCATTCAGATAGGCATCTTCGGATTCGGAGGTGGCTATTCCATGATATCCCTGATTCAGGGACAGGTTGTTACGCAGTATCATTGGATGACGATGCAAGAGTTTACCGATGTGGTTGCCATCTCTCAGATGACACCGGGACCTATCGGTATCAACACCGCTACCTACTGTGGCTATACAGCTGTCCATAATGCCGGCATGAGTGGCATGATGGCTGTACTCGGAAGTGCCATGGCGACCTTTGCCCTGGTTCTTCCATCCTTGGTTTTGATGATTCTTATCAGCAAGATGCTGTACAAGTATATGAACACCTCAGCCGTCCAGAGCATCTTCATCGGTCTTCGCCCAGCCATTGTCGGATTGGTAGGAGCCGCAGCCCTGCTCCTGATGAATGGCGAGAACTTCTCTACGCCAGCCAATCCCTGGCATTTCTACATCTCCATCGCCCTCTTCTTTGCCTCCTTTATCGGCGTGAAGGTGATGAAGATCAATCCTATCCGCATGATACTCTACTCGGCTTTTGCCGGACTGGTATTACTATATTAAACAAAATCTTTCGATTTTATTTGGTAGTAATAAATAAAAATCGTACATTTGCAACAAAAAGGAGATAGACCATGACATACTCACAGGCAGATATTACCGTTCCATACGCTGTGGCGAACTTTGCAGAGATTCGCCACAAGGGATATTATTATGTGGACAAGACCAACTATATTCCACTGCTTGAGCGTTACAAAGCACCAGTTTTTCTCCGTCCTCGCAGATTCGGAAAGAGTCTGCTCGTTTCCATGTTGGCTCACTATTACGACCGCAACATGGCAACACAATTCAAAGATTTGTTTGGTGGAACTTGGATTGGCGAACACCCAACAAACGAGCACAACCAATATCTCGTTGTAAGATATGACTTTTCCACAACTTCCGTTGCCAGCAAGAAGGAAGACATCGAGAAGAACTTCAATGCCGTGAATTGCAGTCCACTCCGTACATTGGTGGAACGCAACAGAGACCTTTTTGGAGATTTCAGGTTCAGAGAGGATGGCAATGCCTCCAACATGTTGATTGAAGTATGCGAGTTTATCTCTTCCCATAATCTTCCACCTCTTTATATATTAATAGATGAATACGACAACTTTACCAACCAGCTACTAGTTGTCTATAAGGACTCGCTGTACCAGGACCTGACCACAGGGGAAAGTTTCCTACGAACATTCTTCAAGGTTATCAAGGCAGGCATTGGCGAAGGTACCATCCGCACCTGCTTCTGCACAGGAGTACTGCCTGTCACCATGGATGACTTAACCAGTGGCTATAACATCGCAGAGATGTTGACTCTGAAGCCGGAATTTACCAATCTATTGGGCTTTACCCATGAGGAAGCAGCCCAATATCTGAAGTATGTCATCAATAAATATGGCCCTCAAGCCTCTTTCGAGGAATTATGGACTCTGATACTCAACAATTATGACGGTTACCACTTTTTACCAAATGCAGAACCATTATTTAACTCTACCATTCTGACTTACTTCCTCAAGAACTTTGCAGAACTGAAAGGCGGCATCCCTACGGAAATGGTAGATGAGAACCTGCGCACTGACACTAGTTGGATAAGAAGATTGACCATCACGCTTGACAATGCCAAAGAAATGCTCGACAGCCTGTTGATGGATGGAGAATTGTACTATTCACAAGCCGATTTACGCAGCAAGTTCAACAAGCAAAAGTTCTTCTCCCCAGAGTTCTACCCTATCAGCCTCTACTACTTGGGTATGACCACCCTGAAGGACAATTACAAAATGGCTTTGCCAAACTTGACGACCAAGAGTGTATATATGAGTTACTACAACGAATTGAATAGTATCAGCGACAATGCCCGTAAGTTTGTTCCTGCATACGAGGCATTTGCCAGAGACAGAGAACTAGAGCCATTATTCCATAACTATGTTAAGGAATACTTAGGTCAGCTTCCAGCCCAAGCCTTTGACAAGATGAACGAGAATTTCATTCGCTGTTCATTTTTCGAGTTACTGAGCCGCTACTTAAGCAATTGCTATACCTTCGCCATCGAACAGAACTTGCCATCAGGTCGTGCTGACTTAGTGCTGACCGGCATTCCTGGCACATCATTCCACAACGACTGCCGCATCATTGAGTTTAAATATTTCAAGTCAAAAGACACGGGCATCGTTGATCATTTGGAAGAGGCACGCTTAGAAGATGTCCAACAGGTGAAGGCTTATGCAGCAGATATGCAGAAAGCCTATCCTCACTATCAAATAAAAGCATACGTAGCTTATATCGCAGGAAACAAGGCTTGCAAGATTTTTGAAGTGAATAGCAATGATTGATTATAGCAACCAATAAGAACGCTCTTTTCTTCCCCACCTTTATCGGCGGTAATAAAGACCAATCCTCCCGAATTTATTTACTGGCAATAAATAAATTCGGGAGGATTTTGTTTTATATTTAGAAAAGGATGATTATCGGATAACCATCTTTATCTTTTTGCCATCAGCTACTATGATGAACACACCTGTAGTAGGAGCCATTATGGTTGCGTTTTGACTGGCAGCCAATTTCTTTCCATCAAGAGAATAGAGAGCAAGCTGCTTGCATCCCTCAGCTGTAATCATTTTACCTGATACAGAAATATGGATGGCTGATACTGGAACTGCAACCACAGGATTGATACCAGTTGCCTCATCACCATATTTCATCACATACTTTTCTACATGATCGGTTGTGATGGTTACAGAGGCCAATCTTCCTTTCTTATCGTATTCGAAATCCTTAATTAAGGACGTATTTGCAGCTGCTCTTGTTGCAGTAGAGCTGTTCTCTGTATACTGTACCAGTCGGTTGTCGTTATCACGGGTATAGGACATGACACTTTCTATATAACTGTTCTTAACTGTATAAGTAAGCGTATTCCCCTCTACGTTACATGCCGATTCGTCTGCATACTCGGTTTTCCAGGAATCAGTAGATGCATCCCATGTATAGTTGGCATGAGAAGATAAATCTGATTTATCTGCAAAGAATGTAGAATCAATATCGCTGATATAAGCAGAACTGTTATATGCCTTTACCGGAGAACTTGGCATTATCAATGCAAACTGAGGTTTAGCAACATGGCTGTTTTCTTCCTTACTGCTTGGCTGCCACTCATCGCCTACCTTATTATAAGTAATGGTTGTACTTCCATTCCCATTATTTGTCTCCTCACGTTTACTGGTTTCTACAATCTTACCATCTTGCAGATCACGATAGATAGTGGTACTGACGCCATTATTTTCGACTATGATAGGAAAAACACTCGTACGTGGCTCTGGGTCAAAGTCATTATTTTCATAAGACCAATAATAAGTAAATTCTATACCATCAGAGGTTAAAGAGCGCTTATGTCCATAATCCTTTTCGCCATCCTCATATTCCAACTCAACTTCATGATAAGTTCCTTTATCATCAATATAACATTCTTTCATGTCGTAAGAATCAGGACCTTTATAGCTATCTTTCCTCTTTCTTGTATACCCATTCTCTGTATAAGTATAAGTCAAGAGATAACCGCCATCACTATCATATTTTTGATTTTTTGACACATATCCGTCCTTATTGAATTCATAGTAAGGACAGAGTTCATAGTCGCCCAATTCCAGTTTAAAGGTCGCATCAGGAATCGCAAACTTCTCCCATTTACCATTCTTGAAAATTTCGAGAGGTTTGGTTGGTCTATTAGAAGCATCCACATCACATAATCTATATCTTGCTTCTTCTTTTCCATCGGTAGCATAGTAAACCCAGGTGAGTTCATCCAATTCTTGAGAACTGCTACCTATATGTTTATATATTTCAGAACAATATCTTCCATCCTTAAAAGGATATACATCATAGTTAACGAGATTTCCTGCATCATCATACTCCAAGAATTCACGAGTCATATCTCCACCATCAAACTTATAAGTCCATTGCAAGATGTTCGGATTTTGACGTATCCAGTCATAAGCATCATAGTGATTCTGTATGAATTCTTTCTTTTCACGATCATAGGTATAGGTGATACATTCACGATGTTTACCATCGTAAATCCATGGATCATTATAATTGGCAGTCTTAACCGTTTTATTTTTTGGAATCCATGAACCTCCATTGTCTGATGAATAGACATAAGAGATGGTAGTGGTATAACCATTTTCGGATGTCACCTCATTTTTATATCCTTTTATTATAGATTTCACTTCACCCGTAGAAGGATTATATTCTTTGTAAATGGTAGAATTGTCTGCTGCATTCCACACCTGTCCTAAGCATTTCCTCCAATTTCCCCATCCGTCTTTGAGTTCTTCTCCTTTCCAGGCTGTTGCCTCACAAACGTCACCATTGATTTCAACAGTTACCTTAATATTTTTCTTTTGACCGGAAAGAACGAAGCAGTTTCCAGCCTCATACCAGTTGTATTCTTTGATTTCAGAAATATAATGAATCTGAGAAAAATAAGCTACACCATAAGTTAACTCTTTCATCAGATAAGCCTTACCATCGGTATCATCGCCTACAAGATGGTCGTAGCCATAAGTCTTGCTGCAAAGAAGTGTTTCCTTGCCAGCCTCATCTGAAGCTTTATGCTCATACTTATCCTCGCTAACTGTTCTGCCTTGCTGATCCTCAGTATAAACATAGCGTTCATAACTTCCATCAGGTGATTTCACATAAGCCAATCGTCCCTTCTCATCGAATGTTCGGGTTGGTAAAACATTCAACGAATCTGAGTTATAAATAACATCACATCCAAGCAATTGGTCTTCCTTCTTACTGCCAAAAGAAACTACTGGCATATCAGCAGGCTTGACAACTGAGATGATATTAGGCACACTAATTTCTATTTCTGGCGTAGAGTCAATTGAAGTCGCAAGACTAATTGCAGCATCTGTGTTAACCACCTTTGCTACTTGCTTTTTAGCAAATTGGTTTCTAGCATTTACTGGTTGTAAGGCTAGCGAAGCTGCTCCCAAAACTAATAAGTAAAGTTTTTTATTCATGTCGATTATTTTTAATTAATTAAACTATCATTACTGCATATTTATTATAGAGATAATCTCTATCTATGGGGGCAAAGATACATCATTTAATTATAAACCGATTGGTTCAATTTGGTTCATTTTTCGGCGTTTAGTTTATTTAACGGATTAAGTTTCCAGTTTCTGCAGGAAGTCTACCGCCACTTCCTGTTCTTTTGCAAAGCCTAATATGCCCAATATAAATCGACAAAAAGGTGGATTTTCATCAGAAAATCCACCTTTTACACTATAATTCGCTTTTTGTCCACCTCTTCTTTGTGTTTTTTGTGTACTTTTGCAACTGTGTATTAATAACGGCATGAATTCTGGCTTTGCTTGGTTTCATGCCAACCAACAAGTAAACAAACAAACCTAAGAATAAGAAATGAATAAGAAAAGACAGATTTTACTTTCAGCAGTGTTGGCCTCTGCTTTGGCAGCCAACGCACAGGTTACCATCAATGTAGATGCCTCTAACCCAGGTATCAAGGTATCTCCTAACCTCTATGGTATCTTCTTCGAGGATATCAACCATGCTGCAGATGGCGGTCTCTATGCCGAACTCATCAGCAACCGATCATTCGAGGATTCTGAAAAGGATATTCCTACTTGGAAAACTGCAGCTCAGGAAGGTGCTAAGATCAATGCACAACTCATCAATAAGGGTTTGCTCAACAAGGCACAGGGCAAGGCGCTCCAATTGACCATCGCTGCCAAACCTGCTGCCACAGCTTCTATCATCAACGAGGGCTTCTGGGGCATCAACGCCGTGCAGGGCAGAACCTATAAGCTTTCTTTCTGGGCGAAAGGTAGCTACAAGGGCGGATTGAAGGCTCGCCTCACCAACGCCAAGGGCGACAAGGTGTATGCAGAAACCGCTCTCAATGCCAAGGTGGGCAAGAAGTGGACCAAATATACGGCTGAGTTGACTGCCAACGGAAACGATGCAAAGGCTCAGTTCGAACTCGTAGCCGACGGAAAGGGTACCATCGTTCTCGATGTAGTAAGCCTCTTCCCTCCTACTTTCAAGAATCGCGAGAACGGCTTGCGTCCTGACTTGGCTCAGCTTCTCTATAATATCCATCCTAAGTTCGTACGTTTCCCTGGCGGTTGCTACGTAGAGGGACAGGAATCTCCTGAGAATGCTTTCCACTGGGAGAAGACCATCGGTCCTATCGAGGAACGTCCTGGACATAAGAACGTGAACTGGCGTTACCGTACCAGCGACGGTATGGGATTTGATGAGTATCTGCAGTTGGCTGAGGATTTGAATGCCAAGCCGCTCTATGTGGTGAATGTTGGTTTGTGGCACGGCGGTATGACTCCTGTGGATAGCATCCAGCCTTGGATTGACGAGTGCATGAATGCCCTGGAGTATGCCAACGGTCCTGTTACCTCTAAATATGGTGCGCTCCGTGCCAAGAATGGTCATCCGGAGCCATACAATATCGAGTATTTGGAGATTGGTAATGAGAACAACCAGCCGGATCCTGCGGCTCAGAGCGACCATTACTACGAGCGCTTCAAGAAGTTCAAGGATGCCGTTCTGGCGAAATATCCTAAGATGCACCTCATCGGTAACGTGGTGGCGTGGGGTGATGACAACCCTAAGTGGGAAAGCCAGGAGAGCGTAGAACTCCTCGATGAGCACTACTACAGAAACCCAGCCTGGTTTGCAGAAAACTTCAACAAGTATGATAACTACGACCGCAAGGGCAGCGAGATTTATGTAGGTGAATATGCCGTAACCCAAGGCTTCGGCAATATGGGTTCGCTCGATGCAGCACTCGGTGAGGCTGTCTATATGATGGGCATCGAGAACAACTCTGATATTGTAACCATAGCATCCTACGCTCCTATCTTCGCCAACCTCAACAACCGTATGTGGGCGCCTGATATGATTCAGTATACCTCAGACAAGGTATTCGGAACTCCATCTTACTACGTTCAGAACGTGATGGCGAACAACATCGGTACCCGTGTATTGAAGGTGAACCAGGAGAATCCATACAAATATGACCAGACTCAGGTGAAGCCAGCTATCTGCCGTGTAGGTATGGGAACATGGGGTACTCAGGTTTCTTTTGAGGACAAGGGCTACAGCGATGAGAACGGAAAGGCGCTGCCGATGACCTTGCAGGAGTTGCCTACCGATATCCGTGGACAGTGGAAGACAGAGGGCAACCTCATCAAGCAGACCAGCAACGAAGAGAGCTGCATCCGTCTGAACCCAGGTGAGATTACCAGCAATGGCTATATATATAAGGTACGCGCGAAGAAGGATGCCGGAAACGAAGGTTTCCTCATCATCTTCAACTACGTGGATAAGAACAACTACTGCTGGTTGAACCTTGGTGGTTGGAACAATACCCAGCACGGTGTGGAGTCTATCGTGAATGGTGCCAAGAGTCAGATTGCTACTACCCCAGGCAGCATCGAGACCGGCAAGTGGTATGACATCGAGCTGAAAGTAGTAGGCGACAGCATCTTCGCCAAGTTGGATGGCAAAGAAGTATTCTCTACCAAGTTGAAGGCAAACACCCTTCCTGGCATCTTCTCTACAGCAACACTCGATGAGCAGACGGGCGAAGTAATCCTGAAGATTGCCAACACCAGCACCGAGCACACCACAGCGAAGATTAATCTTCAGGGCAAGGAAATCAAGAATGGCAAGCTCATCCGCCTTTCTGCCAAGAACGGTCTGGAGGAGAACACCATCGACAATCCTACCAACATCTATCCTGTAGAAAACTACGTAACTACAGAGAAGAACGGTGCAACAGTAGAGATTCCAGCCAGCTCGCTGAATATCATCCGTTTGAAATAACAGACTACATCCAGGGCAGGATGCCCTGGAATCCATATATAGGTAATAACATTTTGAATAGTTGATAAGAAAGTTAGTTAGAAAAGAGAAGGCGGCAACCTGCGTGATGCAGATTGCCGCCTCGTTTTTTATCTGTCGTTTAAGCAGAGTACCATCGTAATCATCGTGATAAAGGCAGGGAAAGACTCGGAGATATCCTCCAACTCAATCTTCTTGAACGAATCGATCATCAAGCGAGAATGGTAGGGTTCACTGCCAGGATGTAACACATGGTCAGGAAGGTAGTCATACCAGCTATCAACTCCGTCTTGACCGTAGTAGTCTTTGGGTCGAAACCCAATAATGCTTTTAATTTGTTCATTTCTTATATTACGATTGTTTTTTCTCTATTTTCTCTTCCCCCTTTCCACAGCCCAATCCCGTTGTTTTTTCAAGGCGAACAAAGATAAGAAAAAATAATGAGGAATGTATTATTTTACATGTTTTTAACTCATCAGAACACCTTATTTTACAAAACATCTTATTTTTAACCATTATACTTGGCTAATTCGGATTTTCTTTGTAACTTAGCAGCGCAAAACGTAAAGCATGTAGGAATATGGCAAAAATAGTAAATAAATATCCTGTAGGAATTCAGACTTTTGAAGAAATTCGCGAGAAAGGTTATCTCTATGTAGATAAGACCAAATACATCGTGGATTTCAGAGAAAAAGGTATGAAGTATATCTTTCTGAGTCGTCCAAGACGATTCGGCAAGTCACTCTTTGCCTCTACCCTCCAGGCCTATTTCGAGGGCAGAAAGGAACTGTTCGAGGGATTGGCCATTGCTGATTACGAGAAGGAATGGGTGAAGCATCCTGTGTTCCACTTCGACATGAGCGGCGCCAAGCATTTTGATGCTGATGGCTTGAAGCATTATCTCAACTTGCAGTTGAAGCCATATGAGAAACTCTATGGCAAGGATGATGATGAATTGTATCCAAACGACCGACTGGATGGACTCGTGAAGCGGGCTTACAAGCAGACGGGCGAAAAGGCGGTAGTCATCATCGATGAATATGATGCCCCATTGCTGGATGTGGTGCATGAAAAGGAAAACCTGCAACCGCTCCGTCTCATCATGCAGAACTTCTACAGTCCCCTTAAAAAGCTCGACCCATACCTGGAGTTCACCTTCATCACGGGTATCACCAAGTTCTCGCAGCTCAGCATCTTCAGCGAACTCAACAACCTCGACAACATCAGTCTGTTCGACCAGTACTCTGCCATCTGCGGTATCAGCAAGACTGAGCTTACCACGCAGATGAAACCGGATATTGAAGCTATGGGTGAAACTCTTGGTATTACGTATGAGGAGTGTCTGAAAGAGCTGACACAATTCTATGATGGTTATCATTTCAGCAAGAATTCAGAAGATATTTTCAATCCGTTCAGTCTTGTAAAGGCTTTGAATGCTCGGGATATTGCTCCTTACTGGTTTGGGTCCGGCACTCCATCCTTCCTCTTGAAACTATTGGATAAGTATCATGTCAATCTTTCTACTTTAGAGAGTCAGGAGACAGTATTGAGTTCCTTCGATCAATCTACAGAGGAAATGACAGAAGCCTTGCCATTGCTCTACCAGAGCGGCTATCTGACCATCAAGAAATATGAACCGATGTTTCAGGAATATACGCTGGGAATTCCAAACAAGGAGGTACGCGACGGACTGCTCAACTCATTGATTCCTCATTATGTGAACCCTCGCCGTTCTGACAACAATGCCTTCCTCTTGGGATTCTGCAAGGCGGTTTATCGAAACGATATCGAGGCGGCACTGGAGCACATGCGCACCTATATGGCTACGATACCATACGATCTAGAGAATCATAGTGAGAAGCATTATCAGACCATCTTCTATCTGATGTTCAGTTTCCTCAACATCTATATCCGCACAGAGGTGAAGAGCGCCATAGGCAGAGCTGATGCCGTGATGCACATGCCAGATACGATATACGTCTTCGAACTGAAGGTAGATAAGAGTGCTGATGAGGCTTTGGCACAGATAGACGAAAAAGGCTATATGCTGCCATATCATGCAGAGGGCAAGCGACTGATAAAAATCGGTATCAGTTTTGACAGCACCCAGCGCACTATCAGCGATTGGAAGATTAAGGAAGAATAAAGAAAAAATCCGAAACAGAAGCTTGCCAAGTTATCTGTTTCGGATTTTTTTGATGCTTATATAGTTAGGATGAGCCGAGTACTTCGAGCCGACTTGATAAGACTTACTTTTTACCTTTTGCTACATGAAAACGATAAATGGCGTGGATGAGCACATAACGGGGCACTGTGTTATAGTATTTCTCTACCCTGCCCTGCGCATTGATTGTTCTATCCACTTTCTTCAACTGATGGAACACATCGAATGCATCAGCCTTCACAACCAATTTTCCCTTGAAAAATGGTCGGGAAAGGCGGAAGTTCCATAATAAATTGTCATCATTCATCACAGACTCCCCATATCCACGTCGACTATACATCGAAAGGTCGGTGTCAAACGAGAACCTGAAAGGAAGTGCCAATACTGCACTCAGCCCATAATGATAGTTGTAAGCATCAAGGGTTTCGAAATCCTTCTGTTCGCCATTGGAATGAAGACAGGCTACATAAGTATTCACTCCCAAAGAATGCTTACCCAGTTTGTAGTCCAGACGCAAATCTTCAGAAATGGTGGATGTCTTTACTATACTCTTCTTCATCTCCACAGTTGCAGCATCACTAATCATATCAACACTGTTAACATAGCCCAAAGAGGTAACCGTATTAAATATCAGTCGTTTCTTCTTATCAACATTACCACTCAATCCTAAGCGCAAGCTTGTATTCCAGTTACCATTCACATTGGTTGGCGAGAAAGTACGCCTACCAGTGTTTTTATCATATATAAAGCCCATAGCCACTGCATCGGTGGTAGAAGTATAATCGTATTTAAGATCATACATCAGAGACTTCAAACTTCCATTATAGACATATTGCATATGATGCAACATTGAGTTCTTCAGTTTTTCATTTCCATAACGCTTTACATTCAGAGGGTCTGCATCATCTATATAATCAAACAGATAGAGCATCTGAGGAGCTACCTGAGTTATAGAATAGACCAGACTGCTAGAAAACTTTCTGTTTTTTCTATTTCCGCTCCAATATAGGGTAAACTCCGGGTTCAGGAAACTTAAATTACGAGAGAGTTCCTTGTCTAGAGATGCCCTTCTATAACGCATATTCTCATGCGAGAAGTTGAAGTTCCATTTGCTTTTGAACAAAATATCATTCTTTGCATCTTCTACCACCTGCCAGGAAAAAATCGCAAACGGCTTATGCGCATCAGTATGAAAATCATACAGATAACTATTAGCCGCATCTATCGTTGAAAGATAATCAGTAACAGATGGCAAGACACCTAATTCATGATTGGCATCAGCTCCCCATCCTGCAAGTTGATCCAAACGATAAAGACTATTCTCTTCATGAGAATACTTCTGCTCATAACCATATTGAATAGCTCCCCACAACTTATCAGAAACATTGAAGGAGTACCCCAAGCCGCCATGATAACGATACCCTTTAGAAGACCAAGGTACATAACGGCGACGATAATCATTATTTCCAGCAACATTTCCTGAAGCATAATCAAGGCTATAAATGCTATATCCCTCATCATCTTTACCAAGCACTTCACCACCAAGCTTTAGCTGCAACATATCTCCAGCTTCGTTTACGATGAAATCTGAACTGTAGTCCAATGATGCGAGCCAACTCTTCAAGTCATTCAGGCTCTTACTTTCCACCCTGTTTATCAAGTTCTTATACAGCTCGCCTGTTGAAATCGGGAAGAGACGATTCCACATCTGTTCCTGATTTTCCCAACTTTCAGCCATCAGAGCTGAATAAAAGATGGAATTCTGCTTACGGCGAGAGTAATTGGCTTTTTGGTCAATTGTCATATAGCATTTAGATTCTCTGCCACCAGGAGTCAACGTCAACATATTGTTCATATTGAGATAGAAGTTGCAATACTTTGCTTCATTCATAGAACGCTCGTATGTATCCCCCGATGACAAGAAGTTGGTGCGATACGCATTCGTTTCCTCATGATTGTCATAATGAGTAAGATCGGCATTACTCCTTAAGCGGAATCGGTTTAATCTATCATCCACATTCAGGTTCACTCCCACCTTCTTTGTTGTCAATCTAGACATCGGCAGCTTCTCCGGTGTCCAGTCAGAGCCTTGCATCGGTGCACCACCATCATTCATATTATTAAAGTTGCTGAATATTGCCAACTGCGAATGGTCAGTTGTTCGCAAAGCAAACAAGCGCGCCAAATACAGGTCATCATTTGCCATACCAGCATCCACATTGCCCAACCAGCCAATATTATATTGTTTCTTCAGGTTGACATCCATCACATATTCATCCTCCTCAACCTTTCGTTTGGCAAACAGATTTAGGTCAGTTTTCTTTTCATATACCTTGATGGAGTTTACCGCGTATGTAGGCAAGTTCTGCAAGAGTACCGTATTATTACCCTTGAAGAAATCCTTGCCATTAAGCAAGAGGCTCTCCACAAAACGTCCATTAACATAAATGCTGCCATCCGACTTCAATTCCGCACCAGGCAGTTGCTTGATGAGTGCATCGAGCATGGAGCCTTCGGAAAGTTGGAAGGCATCAGCATTATACACCAGCGTATCACCCTTGTGATAGAATTTCACCTTGGTAGCCGTGACTGTTACTTCATTCAACTGCAATTCATCATCCAGTTTTTTCTTCTTACGTAAGAAAATGGTAGGAAGATAACGGGTGTTCACTCGTTTGCTAGCCTTTACGTCAAAAGAAATACTTTGTGGCACATAGCTATCATGTTCAACTTTAATGGTATATTTCCGATTGTTAGTTACCCGAAAGACAAAGCCACCATCATTTTGATTCAACCTGCTATTAGAAGTTTCCACCTTAACAAGGTTTCCATCGGCATCCATCAGACTAACCTTTGCATCATTTATAGCAGTATGAGTAACAAAGTCTTCGACCCACCCCCAGTATTCCACAGTTTTTTCCTTATCTTGGGCAACTACAGACATTGCCCAAGATAACACCAGAATAAACAGTATAACTTTAATATACTTCATGATTACATTTGTTTGTTATTAACTTACATTATTATTTCGTATCTGCAAATTTATGGAAAAATTGTCAAATAACAAAATTTTGGTTCGTGATAATATCCACCAAGAATCCACCATTACATTTCTATATCATCATAACTCCCTGTTATCATGAGAATCAAAAGCTTTAAATATTCAGTAAATTACTGAATAAAGTAGAGGCTCTTTTATCGTCAAACAGTTTTCGATTTATTTTTTGCTTAGCATTACTTACGTTTTTGGTTGTTGTATTGATCAAAAATGCAATGGCTGTATTATCTATTCCCAGGTAAGCTAAGATACAAATCTGAAACTCTTGAGGACTCAACTTTCCCTTCCTTATTCTTTCAAACAAGAGAGGTTTATATTGCAGTAATGCATCATATAATTCTTGCCAATCTTCTTCCACTGGATCGATATGATTTCTCTTTGGCTTCGACATTTCCATAAATCTTACAACAATATCACTTTCCATCAACATCTTCTCCTTGTCTAGCAAATTATACTTTTCGTATTTTTCCCTATACTCTCGAAGGATATCCTGCAATGCGGCAATTTCTTCTTGCTTCTTGTGGATAAAAATGTCTTTATTCTCTTGTAACAAACTCAATTCCTCACTAGCTTTCTCTAGTCTTTGGTTTACTTTTGCTATTTTTTGAGACATCCGGTTCTTCATTCTCTTGTATTTCCCAACAAGAAAACCCAAACTGCACAATACCATAAAACAGATAAACATCCAGAGATACTTGTTTCGCTCTTTATGTAATATCTCCTCGTCAATCTTTTTCTGCAATCTGGTATAATCGTATAAAGAGGCTGCCTGAACAACAGCGTTAGCCTGAGTTCCGTTTAAGATTTCATCCATTTCCCGCTCACAAAGAATTGAATATTTCCGTATGGAATCAACATTCAGGCGCATTCTATAGACAGACAACAAGCCTTGCGCAGTTTCGAATCTAAAGCCATAACGACCTAACTTGCGATAGTAATACTCAGCGGAGTCTATCCGATTCACGCCTAGATAAAACATACCTTTTAACTTATAATAATGCTCATATTTTTCTTGTATATTTCCTTCTCTATTAAACAAGCCTGATTCTTTCTCATAAATATCCATATAACAACGTGCTTCATTATATTGAGAGCGTTGTAAATATATATAAATAAGCGTAGGAAGAGTCTTGGCTGCTAATTTCTGCATTCCATGCATTTTAAATAGCTCATGACATTTCTGAGTTTGTTCAATAGCCTTCAAAGTATCTCCCAATCCTAAGTACTCATTTGCTATAAAATCAAAACTCTGTATAAAACTTACGTTATCTTTGACCCGAGCTGCATAATAACCATATTTTTGCTCGCATCCTATAGCTTCCTTATGCAAATATTGAAAACGATAAATATCAGCCATTTGCCCATAAACCTTGGAGAGAGTACTATAGTCACACTCCTTACTCAGGGTATCAGCACACTCAACAGCTTTTTTATAGCTCATCATTGCCTTTGGCGCATCCTTTTGGTCACGATACACGCAACCCAGCAGATAATAAGCTTGCATCTTCTCATTATCTGTACCCCAACTATCATAATAATCCACCACCTCTTGAAATTTGGTGTCGGCAGACAACTGCAAGTAAAGTTTGTTCTGTGCCTTCGCCATCAGCATTCGGCATTTCATCGCTACCTTGCGAGAAGCGTCCGGTACCTCCAATGAATCAAAACGGCACAAACTATCATAGGCTGCTTGAGGATGTGCTTCCATCAAACTGTCTATAACCTGTAATCTCTGCATTTGTACCCGATTTTCGGTACACCCTACTAATATATATAATAAGGTGAAGAACACGGAATATCTCAACAACACGAATTCTCTTCTCTTCATTTTTATCATTTTTACTCTCTAAAATACCATTCATCAAATAAACAAATCATCCAGAGTTACTGAAGCCCTGAATATATCGGAGTATTCATTACTCACCAGTTCTGAATTTCCCACATACGTAAGGAGGAATGTCTTGGCAGGATTCTTTTCTTCCAAAGCCTGCAAACGGCTATTCAGCACCTGAGCATAGCCCTTGGTCACGGCATAAGGAGCCTTATAAAATTTCATCTCACAAACATTCACCGCATCATCAGCCCTGTCTATCAGCAAGTCTATCTGCATGCCAATAGCGTTTATTTCGCTACGAAACCGCTTTTTTGCCGTTCGTAGCGGAATAAACGCTATTTTAACTCCATTTTAACATTTCACTTCTAATCCTCTGTTGACATATCTCTATTATATTGCCTTACGGATTTACCACCGGCAAAACGATATGAAACACTGAATACTATTCTATTTCGCTGCCTATCAAAAGCCTTATCCAAGTATCTGCTCTCAAAACCAGGAGACTTTGTCTCTGTTATCATATCAGAATTAAAGAAGTGGAACATAAGACTATAAGTCAATGTCAACTCCAACTTCTTCTTCAACAGGAACTTCTGGATAGATACATACGGGTTCTCGAAATTCGACGAAGACTTAACTTGTGGAGAGATCGTAAAATTCTTGCTATAAGAATAGGACATCGCAAAGTTCATATCCCATCTTGGCTGATAGTACTGCAAAGACGTAACGCCCTCTACCGTCTGTATGTGGTTAGAAAATTCGTGATAACTTGCCTTGGCATTTCTATATTTCAAATCTGCCTTATACAAGAAGTCTCTACAGAATCTCTTTGTAAACGATACGGAAGCCCACCATTCCCTGTAATCAGTATTTTGGAAGACACTTGCCACATACTTGCCTGGTACACCACTCGGCAATGTTCCTTCCCGGATTTCAGCTATAGAGTTAAAGCTGTTTGGTGAATACACATACCCCGTCTGGAAGTTAAAGCACCACCAAAGATCTATCCAATAGTTGATGCGATGAGTAACATTGGTCTTGAGCCACGGATTACCACCTACCCAAGACAGAGAATCGGTAAAATAACCATATTCACTAGATAGATTCTGGTCTGGATAACTGGTGGAACAATCATAGTTTAATCGCATCCAATTACGTCTGGTCAGCTGATAATAGGCCATGAAACTTCCACCAACTGGCACCTGAGTTTTCTTGGCATGATTGTTATTCAAGCCCACATGCTCTGCCCAACCGGAAAACATCAATTGCGCATTATTATCAAAACGCCAATTGAGACTTGCCCACAGGCGATTTCGCAAATAGCTGTTTGTGTTCAGCTTTTCGCCGGTATCATTATCTTCCCTCTTGTAACTTTTCCAGGTATTCTCATAACCGGCATTCAATGTAAGATGACCATTGGCAAAATTGGTCCATCCACTTATACGGAAGCGGGTAAAGTTCATATGGTCCTGGAAATGATTATTCAGCACAAATCCCGTACTCTCCCACTGATCCGTAAGACTGCGGGTTGGAGAAAACCTGTAATTGAAATCGGTAGTCCACCTTACTCTTCCCACATTGTTACGGTAGAACACAGCCATAGAATGCTCACTATCTCTCACATGGGTTCGTATATCGCGAGTCAGCCTTGTCTCGGTATGAGTATTTTCATCTGTCCGCAATATAGTATAATGATTATAGGTATCATGATCACGCCCAGCACCATATTGATATACAAACGAAAGAGACTGATTTTTCTGTATGGCATAATCCAGACTAAGCAGTCCCGAACGGTATCTTTCAAAAGTGATGATATTCCTGACACCATCAGGATTGTTCACTAGCGTTTCCTTGATTCCATTCTGCAGGTAATTCTTTGACCAGTTTGTGTCATACGCACCTTGTCCAAAAGAACTATAGGCAAAAGCATAGATATTCCATTTGTTTTTGGTATATGAAAAATTTGCCGTCGTATTCTCAAAGATGTATTTCTTGTCATTCTCGCCGTTCATATTGAAGCCTTCATTATTAAAGAGCATGCCTTCATAACCTTCATAATTCTTCTTGGTATGCAGGTTTATCAATACATCATAACCTTGGTATTGCCCTTGCGGTTTATCAATCACCTCTACTTTGTCAAAGCGGATATGCTGAATATTCCGCAGATAGTTCATATCTTTTTCTACGCTATCTACCAATACTATGATATTGGAGGAATTGTGATAAGTTAAAGAACGGTCAACAAAGTTATAAGTAAAATTAGGCAGCTTTCCCAACATTTGGATAGTACTAACTGTACCACGACGCAAATCCTTGGTTATTGCTACTTTCATCCTGTCACCACTTTGCAGAATTGAGCTTCCCTTTATGCTGACTTCCTTCAACGTGTCGGTTTTCCATATTCCTGTATGCAGGGAATCATCAGGAACAGTTTCTCGCATCACACGATTAGTAGCCATTCCCTGAATAGCTACCATCTGCACCATAAAGAGTAGAATTAAAATCTTTCTCATAACTTATTCACAATTTATTAAATATAACTTTTTTACCAAGAAGAACCATTTTTATTCTAACATCAGCCATCCATCTTCCGTCCAGTTGATTTTCTTTTGAACCAGGATGCTGGCGCCATTCTTCGGTACGCTGTAACCATGACAGAAGAAGAAATCGCCATCGGAGAAGGAGTAGGCAGAACAATGACCCATCGCCTCATATTCTTTCTTATCGCCTTCCAGAATCAGCGTACCACCGCCATTGCGCATGTCCCTACCCTCCTTATCCAGATAAGGACCAGCCACCTTCTTGCTTCTGCCCACGGCAACACGATAGTTGCTCTTGATGCCACGGCAGCAGTAATCCCAGCTCACGAAGAGATAGTAATAACCACCATGCTTCATGATGAAAGGAGCCTCGATGGCATTGGTACCGGCAAACTTAGAAGTAGGATTCGGTTCTGCTGATGCATCGCCTACGGCATGACGGCGGGCGATGGTCTGAGGCTTGGCACCCTTCTTGACATGCATCGTCTTCTTATCCAGCTTGATCATCTGGATACCATCCCAGAAAGAGCCCCAGGTAAGCCAAGGGTTTCCCTTCTCATCAACAATGAAATTCGGATCGATGGCATTCCAGTTGTCTCTATCACCCTTGGAGGCGACGAGGCAGCCCTCATCCTTCCATCCATCCTTATCAGATAAGGAAGTATTGCTCAGCAAGCCGATGGCAGATGTGTTCTTACCAAAGGTGGAACAGGAATAAGCCAGATACCATTTGTTCTTAAAACGGATGACATCCGGAGCCCAGATATGCGTGGTAAAACCTGGCACACTATCATGCGTCCATGCCGGAATCTCGCTGTTCTTGAGCACGCCCTGAGGAACGATGGTCCAATGCTTGCGGTCGGTAGAGGTCATCTGCGTGATGCCATGACCTGTGCAGTAGAGATAGTACTTGCCATTCTCATACGCCATCACGGGATCGTGAACAAAAGGAGTATCTACCACAATCGGTTCCTGCGGAGCATTCTGTGCCATCATCTGACAACCGCCTTTTACAGTAGGAGCAGCAATGATCATTGCTGCTCCCAAAAGTATTTTAGAAATCTTCATATAATTACACCTTATTATATATATAAGAGAATTACTTGTTCACAAATTTCTTTCCGTTCACAATCACTACACCCTTGTAGCTCTTGTCTACCTGCTGACCGGAGAGGTTGAACCACTTGCCATCATTCTTCTTCTGAATGATGATAGGGTTCGAGATGCCTGTAGAAAGGCTTGAGCCGTCGATGTAAGACTTCTCGTTCACGAAGAAGAGGACAATCTTAGATGGCTTAGCTGTCAATGTGGTGGTATAGGTATAATGATATACCTTGTTGGTTGTAGTCGTGATGGTAGATTCCATCTTGAATACACCTGCAGCAGTCAAGCTAACTGTCATATCAACCAAAGAGCCATTCAAATCTTTCCTAAGATTTGGACGATCATCACCGCCGCTCCAATCAAAATCATCGGTAAATCCTTCTGCATTGTGGTTAGCTCCCCAACCGAATTTATCGTTGCGGATTACGAAGTACTCTTTATCTGCTCCATAGCCAGCATCCTCACGCTTTATCTGAGCAGCAACCAAGCACCAGTTGTTCCATACCGCAGACATATCACTATAGTTATAGAACTTAAACTGCATCTTCTTGCCAGCCTGCAACTCGTAGTAAGGAGAGAAGTTTGTCCACCAGCCTGAAGTTGTATTCTTCTGTGCAGAAACAGGATAGTAAACCGGAGTCGTTTCCTCAGCCTCAGCATCGATGTTCAAGGTATAATCCTTAGTATATTCATAACCATCCTTGCTGATAGTCATGGTCATGGTTACCTTACCCTTGCCCTTCACTACGCCCTCATCGGTCAGAATAGAAGGATTGCTTGATTTCCATGAAATGGTAGCACCGAGATGCCCCTCTGTTGGGAGTTTTGGATTTGAATTCAATGTTGCACCATCTGCGAAAGGAACGCTGGTCTTATCCAATGTATATTTGATAGCCGCCTTGGCATCAGCCTTGCTTCCCCAGATACTCAAGCCGCGAGTCTGCAAACTGGCACCACCCGATGTAGCCAAACCGTCAGAAGAACTGAGGGCTGTAAAGCAGAGCGCCTTGATATTGGTATAATCGATGGTCTGCTCGGTAAGCACCCCCTTGAACTTCACCTCAGCATTGGCTGTAGCAACACCCTTCAAGGTAAGATTGATGTAGCTTGTACCGCTCACCAGTTCCCATTTACCGGTATACTCGCCTGAGATAGAACCATCAGCATTGAGATGGATGGTAACAGGTTTCTCATAAGCCATTGCCGCTGTATTCTGACGGTAAGGATGAGCTATGATCTGATAATCTCCCTCTACCTCTGTTGCATCATAGAGCTGCTGGGTAGCAATATCATTATCAGTATAAGTTTCGCCGCTAAACTCGTAAGGAGCAGCAACCAGCCAACCGTCCTGGTTAACGAAGAGCTGATGTACACGAACCTCATGCCCCTCACCTCTGTTCATGAAGCGGGTATGGTAAACGATGAGTGCTCGTCCCTTATGGTCTACAATGGCTGAGTTATGTCCCTGAGCCAGTTCTGCATTAGGCATGGTTTCCCACTGGTAGTTGCCGAAGAGTTTCACACCCTCGTCGCGATTGGCGTCAGTTCCAAAGTTGACTCTTGGCTTGTCATATACGGCTCCTATGCCCGTAGAGGTCAGACAGTCCTTATAAGGTCCATCAGGTTTCTCTGAACGGAAAACACGAATCTGATAGCCACCGGCAGCCGTCAAACCACCATAACTCATAAAGAGATAATAATACTTGCCCACCTTCTGGATATAGCTTGCCTCGCCGGAAACACCCCAGCCACCAGCTATCTTCTTGCCGAAATAGGGGTCGCTGGTAGCATTTGCATTTGCCGCTCCCGCTGTAGTTGTTACTCCCTTCACCTGGTATGGGTAGGTATAAGTATAGTCACGAAGACCATTCTCCTTGTCAAGTTTAATCATGAAGATGCCTGCAAACCATGAGCCATAGCTCATCCAGAGATTGTCATCGTCATCATAGAACACGCATGGGTCGATACAGTTGGGACCATAAGGACTCCATTCGTCCGTATTGTATCGCTGAGGCAGGGATGTGCAACCTGTAGCAATCGCCAAGTCGGTATTCTTCCAGTCACCTGAGGCTGCGAAACCATTGTGGGCATATCTTCCCGAAAAGCCTGAGCATACCACTGGTCCCTGATAAATCCAAGGTCCCTCGAGGTCGTCGGATATAAAGCACACGATGGTAGAGCACCAGTTGTCGCCATTCAGACTCATATACATACACCATTTCTTCATGGTCTTGTTGTAGATGACGTCTGGTGCCCACTGCATGCCTTTCACATTATTGCCTTTCGCCTGCCAGGCATGGGCATCGAAGTTAGGAAAATCGACTTCCTCGCCCTTATAGTTCTTCACCTTCTTCACCATTTGGGTGGAATAAGCGTCCTTGAAGTTCACTAGTTTACCATTCACGTCAGCAAAAAGACTGTTACTGGTTCCGGCATTCTCCTCACCCGTCTTAAAGGTGTTCCATATCTGATAGTTGCCCGTAGCATAAGTCTTGGCTCTGCCCAGATGCGAACCGTAGATATAATATTTAGGGTTGGTGGTAGAGCCCGTAACATCCATCACGATAGAAGGGTCATGCACAGCGATGCGCCCTGTTATCGTTTGGGTAGCGTATGCATTAGCCAGATCATTATCGCCGACAGCCGTCTGAGCCATAGCTCCGTTCATCGCCATCAGACTCATGACAGAAAGTAATAACTTCTTCATACGATTTCAAGTTTAAGATATGATTTTTTAAAACCAAGGAAGGTCTATGGTGTTTTCGCCATAGACCTCACCTAAAATATATAATGTATATTGACAAAGATTACTTGCCGGTTGTTTCACCCTCAGTAGTCTCGCCACCTTCAGTGGTGTCGTCCTTCTTAGGAGCATCAGAGAGTTCCCAACCAGCATTCTGTCCTAAGTTAGGATTCTTCTTGTAAGTGTCATCAGGCACTGGGAAGTAATAATTCTTAGGAATAGAGAACGCACGAGTAGGATGGGTATTATCGTTGCGATAAGTATATACCTGGCTCTCATTAGGAGTTACAACAACGCTATAGATGTTGTAAACCTGCTTGTAGCGTGGTTCACTCTTCTCTGTAGCAGCACTCTTGCCATCAAACAATTTCCAGCGGCGCTCATCGAAGAAACGGTGATCCTCGAAAGCCAACTCGATGCGGCGCTCATTGCGGATACGCTCACGAAGCTGCTCCTTGGTCATACCCTTGTAAGCAGGCATACCCACACGGGCACGAACCTGGTTTACATAGTCGTAGGCAGCCTCAGGACCCTTTGCCTCGTTCAAAGCCTCGGCAGCATTGAGCAGAATCTCCGCATAGCGGAAGATAGGGCAAGCGGTAACGTATGTGGTAGGGTTCTTGAAGCTCATATTGTGAACGAACTTCTTAGAGTAGTAGCCGGTAGTGGTACCACCATGAAGATCCTGGTAGTCTTTGCCACCTACAGATACATCCACTGCACGCTCCTCGTCCTGACTCTTGTCACCCCAGATGCTTCCCTGGTGGAAGATGGTCTGCTCCAGACGTGGGTCACGGTTCTTGTATGGATCCTGGTCGTTGTAAGAAGGATCCTGGTCGATAGGAAGACCATTGATGGTCTCGTAAGAATCAACCAGATTCTGTGTAGGGTTTACACGACCGGTAGAGTTCACATTACCGGAGAAACCACAAGGAGTGTTGAACATCTCAATTTCTCGTGTATTCCACTCACTGCGGCTGAGGATATACTCAGGATTCAGGTGAGGGGTACTGGTGAAGCACTCGTAGTAGTTCTTGTTTGGGTTGTTATCGTCTGTTGTGTAAAGACGGTAAGGATTGGCAGAACTCTTATTGGCATTGATGAAAGCGAGGGCTGCATCAGCAGCTTCCTGCCACCAGGTAACATCGTTTGTAGGATTGTTGAGTGCAGAAGCACGATAGAGCAATGCTCTTGACTTCAATGCATAGACAGCAGCACCATTGATACGTCCCCAGTTCTCATTTTCATTGCTGTAACGGAATGGGAGTGCACCACTCTTGATGATGGCATCGCATTCATCAGCTACCCATTTCAATGCTTCAGGAGCAGGAGTACGGGTGATAGAAGCAGCCTCAGCATTATCCAACACATGATCCTCAATAGGCACTGCACCGAAATAGCCAATCATATCGAAATGAAGGATGGCACGGATGAAACGCGCCTCTGCCTTGTAACGGTCGCAGAGTTTGTTGTCGTCACCGCTCTTCTCTGCATTTCCGATGACACTCTCACGTGCCTTTGAAATGAAGTCGTTGCAGACACGGATGCCCTTCAGATCGTTGCTCCAATAATTCTCAGCAAACCAGTGGTTCTTGGCATCATATGAATCGTTCAACACACTGTGATAGTAATGCACATTCCAGTAAGAGATGGCATTATCGGTCATACAGTCACGAGAAGCAGCACGGAACTGACCATCGGTATATCCCGCAAAGGCATCAGGCAAATAGGTATAGGCATTTGCCAAGACACCACGGGTACGGTCGTAGTTGCTGTAGATGTTCTCGTCAGTATAAGTCAAGTCGACTTCCTTATCGAGGATGTCGCTGCAGGAGGTCATACCTCCTACAGCCAGCATCGCCAATGATATATTAACTAATATCTTTTTCATATTCGTTTTTGATAAAATTGATTAGAAACCAATGTTAATACCAAATGTAAATGACTTTGTCTTAGGATACCACCAGCAGTAGCTCAATGGCTTCTCTGGGTCTACATCATCTGGCAGACTGCTGAAGGTAGCAATATTGTAAGCGCTGAAGTAAACGCGGCACTTAGTCATCCACAACTTAGAAATCAACTTAGCAGGCAAAGAGTATCCTACCTCAATATTACGGATAGACCAGAAGTTACCATTACGTACCCAGATGTTGTTCTGGTAAGAACCTGTAGCACGGTCTGAATCAACTGCATCGAATCCATTATAAACAGGACGTGGATAAGTAGCATTCACGTTGCGAGGATCAGAAGGGTCATCAGTATAGTAACCCCAAGCCTTTGTTACCTCATGGGTACCCATGTTACTCCAACCACTGTAGCTGATAGCTGGTGAAAGGAATACAGAGCGACGGAGATAAGCATTCACAATCATGCGTGCATCGAAACCCTTATACTCGAAACCGAAATTGAAGGTTGGAATCATCTCAGGAATGATGGTGTATGAATCTGGAACCATATCCTTTGAGTCGATCACGCGGTCACCATTGATATCCTTGAACACCGCTGTACCCAACTGCTGTGCTCCATTAGAGAAACTGTTGTATGGATACTTCTCCGGATGAGCCTTAGCATCCTCTGCTGATGTAGCAATCAGGTTTGGATCTGAAGCCCACTGGTCGAACTTATAGATGTTCCATCCACCCACACGGTTGGTACCTGTCTGAGCCTGCTCATAGAGTTCGGCTACCGAAGTGTTGTCATAGATTCTATGACCTGCCTTGCGCTGCCACTCTACATCTGGTGCAGTTTCATCGATATCGGTAATCTTGTTGGTATTGAAGGTAAGCTGCCCCTCGATGAAGTACTTGAAGTCCTTGCCGATATTGCCACGATGTCCGAGAACGAGTTCGTAACCGCGACTTTCAACCTTACCGTATGAATCCTGTGCTACAGGCACACCAAGTATGGTCTCAGGAATGGTTGAACGGGATACCAGGATGTTAGAACGCCACTCCTTGAAGATATCGAAGCTACCATAGAGTTTGCTGTTCCAGAGGTTCCAGTCAACACCGAAGTTTACCATCTTAGAGATTTCCCACTTACTGTTGGCATTACCGGTCTTGCTCTCAGCATAGCCATTCACAAAAGTTCCGTTATAACCGAAACCATAACCGGTAGCTGTACCATAGATACTCTGATATGGGTAACGGCCTGCACCTGTAGATGACTGACCAGCCTCACCATAAGAAGCACGGAGCTTGAGAAGATTGACAAAGCCAAGTTTCTTCATCCAGGATTCCTCAGAGAGTACCCATCCTGCTGATGCCCCCCAGAAGGTTCCCCAACGGTCGTCTGGTGAGAAGTTATCACATCCCATACGAGAGAGGTTGACTGAAGCGATATACTTGTTAGCATAGTCGTATGTTCCCTGGAAGTTGTATGCCAGATAACGGTTTGAAGATGCACTCTGCTGGGTAGAGTAATCTGAACCTGCTTCCTCATTACGGTAGTAACGGGCAAAGGCACGGGCATCTACATTGTGCTTACCGAAACTGTTCTTATAACTTACACCACCAAACAGATTCAGGTTGTAGTAGTAACCACGCTGATTAGCTGATGGGTTGCTCAAAGCTGCCTTGGTTGTATATTTGGTATACTTGAACTGGCTGACATCGGTAACCGCCAGGTTATCGTAGTCGTAGTTCCATGAATCCATCTGAGCAGTCTGTGTTGACTCGAAAGTCTCGTATGCATCGAAGCTGACTGTACCGAACAAGCCTAAGCCCTTCAATACAGGACTCAAATCGTACTTGGCATTCAAGGTAGAATACAAGTTACGGCGGCGGTTCTTCTCCAAACCGGAACCACCCAGGTAACGTACTGGGTTGTTGGCTGTAGATGAAGAATAGATACTTCCGTCAGGGTTATGGGTAGGAGCCATAGGGTTTGCCTCGATTACACCGAAGGTAACGAGGTTGAACACGCCCTCAGTAGGCTGAGAGATGTTATCAATACGTCCACCCAAGTCGAGAGATACATTCAGATACTTGGATACATCGATATCAATGTTAGAACGTAGGTTCCAGCGGTTCAGTACGTGCTGTGTGCTGTAACCATCATTCATTTCTGTACCCTCGGTATTCCACATACCCTCCTGGCGCAGATAAGAGAAGCTTACATAGTAGCGGGCACGCTGATTACCGCCACTAATCTGCAGGTTGGTGCGATACTGCGGTGCAGCTTCACGATACAACTGGTCTGCCCAAGATGTATTGAAGTACTGGTACTTGCGGATATCATCGTCAGCAAACTTTCCACCGTTGCATACATACTTGTAGTTGTCTAGCTGCTCCTGGGTGTACATCGGATCCATACCGCTCAGATAGCGTACCTGGTTACGGGTCATCGCCATGTTATAAGAATCCTGAACCTCCATTTTGTTGGCGAGGGTCTGGAAACCGACTTCCTGAGTGAAATCAATCTTAGTCTTACCGGCATTACCGCGCTTGGTAGTTACCATAATCACACCATTGGCACCACGCATACCATAGATAGAAGAAGCGGCAGCATCCTTCAGTACGGTGATGCTCTCTATAGGATAAGCATCGAGGAAGGAGAGGTCACGCTCTACGTTGTCCACGATAACCAGTGGAGAACGGGCACTCTGGTTGGTGGTACGGATACCACGGATAAAGAGGAAGCTCTCCGACCATCCTGGCTCAGAAGACCACTCGTAGGTCTGCACACCATTCAGTGTTGAGGTGAAGGCATTCTGAAGAATAGTAACAGGATGCTTCTGCAATTCCTCGCCTGAAACAACCGAACGGGAATCAGTCAAGATTTTCTTTTTCTGCTCGCCGAAAGGAACAGGAGCGAGATGCTCATACTCGTCTGCATCATCTTCCATCTTGATGACGTATGTACCATCAAAAGTGGTCACCTTCTCCTGTGCATTCTTGTAACCTATGCTACTTACGCAGATTTCATCGCTAGGAGTTACCTTCTTCAATGTAAAGTAACCTTCCTTGTCGGTCAGGGCAATGCGGCTTTCCTCTGCCACGTTGACAACAGCTCCAGGGATTGGTTCACCCTGGCTGTTGACGATTCGGCCTTTAAGCACCTGCTCCTGTGCCAAGACAGAGCTTGAAGCGCAAAGAAGTGCACTCAGCATCAAGACTTTGCTTGATGAAGATACCTTATTATATATATTCTGAATATTATTCATACGATTCTATCATTAAAAGAGTTATTCTTTCCAACCATCGTTCTGGAAGTCCTGACCAATCTTCCAAACCTCAGCCTCTGGGATTGGATAGAGGTAGAACTTGTCTTGCCACTTGCGCTGCTGGGCTACCTTACGGGTAATAGTGCCATCTGCTGCCACATCTACACCGTAGATATCACGGCCGAGCGCATCGCCTGCTACGTTCCAGCGACGTACATCCCACCAGCGGTGCTCCTCGAAAGCGAGTTCGATGGTACGCTCCTTGTGGATGAAATTGCGCATAGCTGTCTGGGAATTCAAGTCTGCACGATCGGCTACATTACCGATGATACCGCCACGATGACGAATCTGGTCGAGCAGGTTGCACACCTGTGTCTTGTTGCCTGCATAGTCAGCCTCGTTCAATGCCTCAGCATAGTTCAGAAGCAGTTCGCTATAGGTAAAGATCTTCCAGAGGCGCTTGGCTGTACCGCTGTGGTTGCTGCTCAGGATGGTCTCAGGAATATACTTGCGTACATAGTAACCTGTTGGAGTAGCATTCTGGTTGCCGATAGGATTATCGCGATGACCATAAACCACATCAATGACATTGGTCTTGGTGCTGGTAGCCTGACCCCACTCACAACCATTGTAAAGAATGGTAGCTGCGAGGCGTGGATCACGGTTTTTCCACATCTTCTGCTCTGTATAACCGCTCTCTTCGTTGATGGCAGGCTTGCCGTTTACATAAACCGGAGCACCTGTTGCATCATACTGCTTGAAAGGAGCTGAACCATCTTCCATATCATACATATCTACGAGGTTCTGGCTTGGACAAAGACCACCCTGTCCACCTTCACCTACTGGAGTATCGGTAGAAATACCGCTCCAACCGATGGCTACATCGTTGCGGAAGAAGATAACCTCAGGGTTCTTGTCGGTATAAGTGTTGAGCAACCAGGCATTGTTGTAGGCTGCTACACCACCGTTGGTACGGTCTTCCAATCTATAATTCTCACCATAGTCAGCGATGAAGCCCGCAGCTGCGTCTGCTGCCTGCTGCCAGGTAACACCGCTCTTTGCTGAGTAGCGTGGACTTGCCATGTAGAGCATCATGCGAACATAGAGGGCACGTGCTGTAGGCTGGTTCACCTCTCCTGCATAGGTAGCATCGCTGGTCTCTGCGTAAGTCTTCAGACTGCTCTCGCATTCCTTCACCTCCTTTGAGAGATAATCCATGAAGGTCTTGAGGTCTGGGCGCTCTGTATAACCTGTCATCAGGTCACCATTAGGATCGATCTCGGTTGTTACCAATGGCACCGGACCGTAACGGAGGAACAGTTCCCAGTAGAAATAGGCACGGAGGAAACGGGCCTCTGCAATATAGTTTGCCTTACGTGAATTGTAAAGTTCTACGTCAATATCTGCAGGGCGAAGCTTGTTCTCTGTGTCCTGCTCCAATGTGTTGATGGTGATATTGCACTTGCGGATACCACGATAGCGGCTCTCCCAAGGAGAAGTCAGCTCTGCTGCACCGCCACCACCATAATAGTTACCGATATTGAATGTGGTACGTGTACCTGATGTACCGATACTTGACTCAGCCAGGTCGGTAGCTGCATCCATCCATGAGTTGTTCACACGGTTGGCACCGTGAAGCAGGAAGTTGTAAGTATCGTTGTGGTTCTCTTCCAACAGAGTGAAGTTACCCAACACCTCAGCTTTTGTCAACTCATTGCTTGGCTGCTTGTCGAGGAAATTGCCGAAGGCGTCTTCGCAAGAAGTGAGCGTCATTGCTCCCATAACGAGCGCCAAAGCAAATATACTATATTTCTTCATTTTCGATTCTTTTTGAATGTTCTTGAATTAGAATACGACATTGAAACCTACGTTGACGGTCTTCAAGAGTGGGTAACGATTTGAACCGTTGCTCTCTGGGTCAACCAAGTCGTCGAGATGATCCCATGTAAAGAGGTTATTGGCATTGATGTAGAAGCGGGCATTGCTCATACCGATATGCTTGATCAACTCCTTAGGGAATGTATAGCTCAACTCGATGTTCTTCAGACGGACGAATGAACCGTTCTTCAGGAAGAATGAGTTCTGGCGCTGGTTGTGGTCACCGTTGCTTCCGTAATGGAGCAATGGATATTCTGCTGTTGCCAGGTTCTCTGCCTCGCTCTTTGCAGGGTTCCAGCGGTTCAGGTGGATATCCTTTACCTTACCGTTGTTCTGGAAGGCGAACATCGCATCGCTGTCGTAGTAACGGGATACATGGTCTACACCCTGGAACATTACTTCGAAACCGATGCCCTTATAGTTGGCGCCGAGTGTCAGAGCGTATGTGTTCTCTGGAATATCGCTGTAGCCGATGAATGTCTCATCACGGTCATCGATGAAGCCATCGTTATTCATATCCTTGTACTTCAGGTCACCAACCTTTACGTTTCCGTAGGTTGATACAGGGAAGTTAGGATTATCCAAGTCGGCCTGTGTTACGAAGCCCTCGCATACCAGACCGAAGTACTGGTTGATTGGGTGACCTTCGCGCTTGCGGTAAGCGGTCTTGTAAGCAGGCTCATCCATATTCTTGATCTTGTTGGCTGCATGAGAGAAGGTTGCACCGATATTATAGGTGAAGTCCTTGCCGATGTGATTGAAGTGATGAAGTTCCAACTCGTAACCCTTGTTCTGGGTCTTACCGAGGTTTCCGGCTGCCATGGTTACACCTACCCACTGTGGACGGCTCAAGTACTCGGTCAGGATATCGTTACGGTTCTCAACGAAGTAGTCGAAGTTACCGGTCAGCATACCGTTGAACAAGCCGAACTCAAGACCTACGTTGAACTTCTTGGCACGCTCCCATGTTACACCATAGTTAGGATACTGGCTTTCGAAAATACCGGTTTTACCAGTATTACCGAAGTAGTAATCGTTGGAAATCTGGTTCCACTTCTCCTCATAGAGGAAGCGCTGAGCCACACCACCTACGGTATATACGTCGTTACCAACCTCACCGTAAGATGCACGGATCTTCAAGTTGTTCAACCAGTTTTCTGTTGGCTTCATAAACTCTTCCTGAGTTACACGCCAACCGAGTGAGAAGGCTGGGAAGAAACCGAAGCGCTTGCCCTTGAGGAAGTTCTCTGATCCGTTGTAACCAACGTTAACCTCAGCCAAATACTTGTCATCATAACCGTAAGTTACACGACCTACGAGACCCTGATAGCGCTTGGCCAGGTCTGAGTTGTAACGGTAGTCATTCTGGTTGTAAAGTACCATACCTGTAACATCGTGCTTACCAAACTTGCGGGCATAGTTGATCTGACCCTCCATATAGAGTTTGTAAGTTGTAGAAGAACCCTTAGAGTAAGCCAGGTCACCATCTACATTATACTTGGTATAAGCATCTGCACTTGTAAAGTTGTTACGGTCGTTCAATTCGTAAGTTGCAAAAGCTGCACCGAATGTCTTCTTATAATAAGAGTCATAGTCGAATGAAACCATACCGCGGGCAGAAAGACCTGGAGTCAACCAGTCCATCTTGTAGTCTGCGATGAAGTTGGTCTCATTGATGGTATTGGTTCCGCGATAGTATCCACCCTTGGCAAGGGCAGCCACTACGTTGTCCTGATATACGGCTGTACCGCCATAGAGTGTCTTGGTTGTCTCACCATTCTGTACCTCGTAAGATACTGGGAAGATCCAACCTGGAGTATGGTTGATACGTGCGAAGATATCATAGTTGGTAGAACTTTCGTTGGTGTTAGAACCATGACGGTTCTCGAAACGTGTACCGAAGTTTACGCTGAATGTCAAATCCTTAGAGAGGAAGAAGTCCATGTTGGCACGGAAAGCGTAACGGTTGTAACCAGGGCTTGAAGAGTTGCCGTATGCATCCTGACTGAGGTTCTTGATCAAAGAACCCTGGTTGTACATTTCACCAGATACATAGTAGCGCATACGCTTCGTACCACCACGTACACTTACATTATAGCGCTGAGATGGAGCCCAGTTGTTGAGCACCTCATCATACCAGTCTACATTAGGATAGAGAAGGGCATCTGCACCTGTCAACTCACCAGCGCAGCTCTTGCGGTACATCTCGATATCAGAAGCTGAATACTGTGATGGAAGTCCATCATTCTTCAAAGCCTCCTCGAGGAGAGTAACAGAGTCGTAAGAATTCAGATAGTGAGGCTTACGGGTTGGAGTACCCCACATGAAGTTGCTGGTCAAGCTAACCTCTGGCTTCATATCCTTACCACGCTTGGTAGTAACGAGGATGACACCATTCGCACCACGCACACCATAAACGGCTGTAGCAGAAGCATCCTTCAATACAGAGATACTCTCGATATCATCAGGAGCTACCTGAGAGAAAGCACGTTCTACACCATCTACCATTACCAATGGAGCACCATCGCCAGCGAAGGTAGCACGACCACGGATGTTGATGGTAGCGTCATCGGCACCAGGAGCACCAGATACCTGGGTTGTTACGACACCAGGAATCTTACCGGCAATAGCCTGTGTAACGTTGGCTGTAGGGGTATTCAAGAGGTCATCTGAACTAACCTGAGAGATAGCACCTACGACACTCTCTTTCTTCTGATGACCGTAACCAACGACTACGACCTCATTGATTTTCTGACTTTCGTCCTTGAGAACCACCTTGATATTACGCTGATTGCCTACACGGATGTTCTGAGCAACCATACCGATATAAGAGATTTTCAAAGTAGCGTTCTCGTTCTTCACCTGAATCTTGAAGTTACCGTCGAAATCAGTAACAACACCATTGGTTGTCAATGCTTCCATAACAGTAGCACCGATGATAGGCTCACCCGATTCATCTGACACATTACCCGATACGGTAATCTGGGCTGATGCTCCTAGAGTAAGGAGCACCAGTGTCAGGGTCAAGAATAACTTATGCAATATGTTATTGTTCATTGTTTATTCTATTAATGTTATTGTTGAAGTTCGGCCTCCGTTTAATACAAAGGCTTTCCAATATAGCAAGCTGCAGGATCCATCACAAGATAAGAACCATCAACGATCAGGAAGGCACGGAGCATCTCATTGGCATCACTACAAGGAGCAGTAAATCTCTCGATGTAAACCTTGCCGTTAGTACAGGTCTCTACAGCTACCACCTTGATGTCTGTACCAGAACGGGAAATGGTCATATTTACCTTGGCGCCCTCCATATTTTGGCGGAACTCAGCCCACTCATCATCATTGGCTGGATAACCTTCATTATCCCACTTTCCAGAGGCATAAGAACCACCCCAGCCAAATGCATCGCTACGGATAACAAAATACTCTGAATAATTACCACCAGCACGCTCATCATCGGTGCTGACACAGAGGTTCCAGTTGTTCCAGTTACCACCACCTGATGTATGGTTGGTGAAACCGAGGTGCAATGAAGCACCGGAAGGAATCTGGAAATAATCAGAGAATTGTGTCCACCAAGCGGCTGAGCAATCAGAAGTTCCGATTTCGCTGGTTGTAACTTCTACAGCAGTCTGTGCCTGACACTCGTTGGTATCCATGACAAGATAAGAACCATCAACAATCAGGAAGGCACGGAGAACCTCATTGGCATCATTGCAAGGAGCTGTGAATCTTTCGGTGTAAACCTTGCCATTTGTACAGGTTGCCACTGCTACTACCTTGATATCTGTACCAGAACGGGAAATGGTCATATCTACCTTGGCACCCTCCATATCCTGACGGAACACAGCCCATTCATCATCATTGGCAGGATAACCTTCATTATCCCACTTTCCTGAGGCATAGGAACTACCCCAACCAAATGCATCGCTACGGATAACAAAATACTCTGAATAATTACCACCATTACGTACATCATCTGTACTCAAACAGAGGTTCCAGTTGTTCCAGTTGCCAGCACCTGATGTATGGTTGGTAAACTTCAAGTGGATAGAACCATTTGCAGGAATACGATAGTAGTCAGAGAAGCTAGTCCACCAAGCAGCAGAGCAATCAGAAGTACCGATTTCGGTAGTAGGAGTACCATCCTCTTTCACAAACTCTACATTCTTGAAAGCTTCATCACCACCACCATTACCACCAATGGTCTTGTTCCAATCCTTCTCTTCCATCATGTTACGGATCAGGGTAACATTGTCGATAGATACGGTGTTGGTCTCTTCGGCTGTCAACTTGCTGTCTCCACCTATATATATATAAGGTAAAGAGTTGATGGAATCAACCAAAGTCTTGTACTTGAAAGAGGTAGCACTTGATGATGTCTGATAACCGGAAAGGCTCTTCTTACCATCTACGTAGAGCTGGTAACCTTCAGTAGAAAGCTGAAGGGCTACGAAATGCCACTCATTAGGAGAGAGAATACCTGTCTTCACAGAAGCAGGATCATTCTCATTCAGGTTCAAACTCTGCAACTGGGTAGGCTTGTTGTAAACCACCTGACCATTGGCAGTGATATAGAAGTGAGCACTGATATCATTACCAGCAGCATCCTTCTCATCTGAACCAAATGAGATAAGAGGTCGTGTCAAGTCAACATCTGCGACTGTTCCGTCCTCAGCTACGGCTGCATCAATCTTTACAGCGAAAGTGATGGCAGCACCATTTTGCAACTTCACACCATTGAAAGGATTGGCAATCTTGGCACCACCCTTACCATTGATGTGCAATACATTACTTGCGAGGGTCTCATCATTGGTCACCTCACATGACTCATCGTGACTTATCATGTCTGAATACTCAGGTTTCTCTTCTGAATACTCAAAGTCATAAGTTGCCACTGTTGTCTTAGATGGGTAAATCTGTCCGCCAGCAGGATCGTCCTGTCGGCCCCAGTCATCACCACAAGCAGTGAAACTTAATGCCACCATGATAGCACAAGCAAACGAAAGTAAAGTTTTTCTTAACTTCATAACTTAACGCCTTTAGGTTGTTTGTTTACTATTCAAATAGGTTATTTAAAAATCTTAAATCCTTTTTCAGTGGCAAAAGTACAATTAATCGGATTATATAGGGTGGACAAATGGATTTTATAGGTGGACAAAACGCATAAACAGTAGATTTTTAAGGATATTACGTGCTTATCCACCAGTTGTGTACCCACACACACAAAACAAGGGGTTACTTGACTTATATCAAGTAACCCCTCGGTTTTATTTTATTTGCTTAACAAATTATCACATCCAGGAACATTATTTCTCCGAAGAATCCAAGGAGAACTATGCCATATCTGAACCCTGAGAATCCAACTGATCCTTATATGCAGTCGGCGAGATACCAAACTGCTTGGTGAAGCAACGGGTGAAATACTTCGGATCGTTGAAGCCTACACGGTAGGCTATCTCCGTTATATTTCGGTTGGAAGTTTTATCAGCCATCATCTTGCGCGAGATGTCGAGACGGTAGTTGCGGATAAACTGGGCTGTTGGCAAGCCTGTCTCCTTGGAGAGATTCTTGCTCAGTACACTGCGGGATATACCCAAGGCATCTGCCAGTTCCTGTACACCAAACTCCGAATTATCGTAATTCTTCTCCATCACATCCATCACTTCTTCCATGAATGGACGCATAGTCTCCTCTACCATCTTCCTGTCAGCCTCAATGCTCTTTTTCTGACTGTCCTGATAACGCTTCTGGTTCTGCAGAATCATCTGGATGCGACTCTGCAGCTTTTCTGGTTCATCACTTTCCTTCATCGCTGCCTCGATAGGACGGTACAAAGCCTCTACTTCCTCTTCGCGCATCTTGTTGAGACGGCGCACATAAGCATTTTGGAGCAAGGCGATGATACCTATTATAATAAGAGTAACAAACCACCAGCTCTTCCAGAAATAAGGAGTAATCTGAACTTCTACAGAGATCACCTGCTCCTTGTCGGAATTGATAGATGGGATATATTTCACCTCAAACTCATAGTCTCCAGCCGGCAGAGTGGAATAACGCACACTATGCTGACCAGCCTTGAGCTGAACCCACTCATTCTCGTATCCCTTCATGCGATAAAGGTACACGCCCTGTGTCTCGCTGCCATAATTGAGCGCTGAGAAAAAGAGGGTAAACGACTTATCACTCTCATGGATACGTAACTTTCTGGCGATGGAGATGTCTTCTTCCAGATAATCGCTGCCGGCAAAGACAGGCTGGTTATCTACCAGAAGTTCGGTAAAGCACAACTTCCCTGCCTGATGAACAGAACGGTTTATGCCCTTTACAGCCATCATACCCGCATTGGTGCCCAGGAATATCTCGCCCTTGGCATTGCGAATGGCTCCATTGAAATAGAACTGCGAACTGATCAGATCGTCTTCACGGGAGAAACTGCAGAATGCCTCGGTCTTCGGATTGAAGATAGAGAGTCCGTTATCGGTAGCTATCCACAACATACCCTGGTTATCCTCTACAATACCCTTCACGATATTGTTGGCAAGTCCGTTATTGGTGGTATACGACTTCACTTGAGTCTTTCCGTTTTTATCGCTGGTATAGCAATACAGACCGTAGCCGTTACTGCCCATCCATATCTTTCCATCCTTAGCCTGGCAGAAAGATAATATCTTATCGAAGACTCCACTCTTCGGATTGTCGAGTTTATACTGATGATACGTCACAGCGAAATCGCCCTTGCCATGAGGACGCGACTTGAGGTCGACCTCTACCATTCCACGCACGCACCCCATCAGGAGTTTGCCCTTTCGGGTTATCAGAGAACCGATGCAGCCGCGCACATTCAGGCATCCCTTGAAAGGTTCGATGAGTTGACGGCGCTTCATATCATAGAAGAAGAGGCCGTCATTGGTTCCGAGCCACATACCATCATTGATAGGATCATAAGCCAAAGCACCGGCAAAGTTGAGTAAATGCTGATGCTTTGCATCAACCATCAGAGGAATGATTTTGCCCGGCTGACTGAGATTCATCACAGCAAAGCCCCTTCCCCAGGTACCAATCCAGAGCTGATTGCGGTTATCAGCAGCAAGGACCGAGACTGTATTATGCGGCAAACCGGAATTTGCCACCGTATAATGAACAAAGTTCATGCTGCCTGGAGTCAAGGCATTGAGACCTCCCTCTACGGTTCCTACCCACAGGGTTCCGTCGGCTGCCGCATACATGGCATTGACAGCATTAGGAGAGATACTGCCAGGGTTGGCGGGGTCGTGACGGTAGAATTCCAAATTCAGCTGACGTGGAGCCAGCTTGGTAACACCACCTGTCTCGGAGCCTACCCATATCTGTCCGTTCTTTGAGAAAAGACTGTTGATAAAGTTGCTGCTCAGCGGATTCACAGCCGTAGCAGTATTCCAATGTTCTATCTCTCCGGTCTTATCATTGAAGATATCTACGCCACAGAGCGTTCCTACCAGAAGTTTGTCATCTGGAGAAACGGCAAGGCTCGTCACTACTTCGTGCTGGAGCGAATGGTCGGTAGCAGAGCAATGGAATTCCTGCTTGCCACTATTAAGCAATCCGCGATTCGTACCCATCCATATCTTGCTATGATAATAAATAAGCGCCCCCCCATACCGACCTTCGAGCGGAGGGAACAGGGATGAGATGTTCTTTGCCACGAGCTGATTGTTCTTCACTGAGAACTCGCTCACCACTCCATTGTTGCATAATACAACCGTTCCTCTGCGATAGACATCACAGATTCCGAGGTCGGGAGCATTATAAGGATAGGATGTAGACAAGACGCTGTTCACCTCGCCCTTTTCGTTAAAGCCGAAACGGGTAAGCTGGTTGAAAGACAGCATCCATATATTGCCCTTTGCATCACAATATGTTCGGGTGCAAAGGTTCTTGAATACTTTGTTGAGTTGTGCCTCTACCTGGCTGTTCTCACAAGGTGGAACAACAGGCTGCATGGTATTGAGGTCGAGCACCTGCGGACCTTCTTCGAAAGCCACCCAAAGGCGCTTGAACGGATCTTCGCAGACATTACGGCAACTGTTGCTTCGCAGACTGATTCCTACAGACCCCAAACCGAAGTTCATAAAATTGAAACCATCGTAGCGCACCAGACCACCACCATGCGTACTGATCCATACGAAGCCGTAAGAGTCCTGAAAGATATCATCAGCAAAATTATTCGGCATACCTGCAGCCATATTGAGATAGCTTACATTATAGCGACTAGGCAGCCCACCTTGCGCCCAACTGCTCAAGGTTATGAAAAGAATGCTTATTATAGAAAGAATGTATCTAATCATTAACTATTCTTTTGCTCTTTTTTATCTTCTATCTTAACGTAAATGAAAGAACCAACAGCAATCAAAGCCAGAAATATATACATTCCTAATAATCCGTAATCCATATTATTTTCCTTTCTTGTTTAAATCCTCTTTTCCTCGTTTGACAAAATATAACCCCATTCCAAACAAGAGTGCTGCTAACAAGATAGCCGACACCAATGTCCAAACAGAATCATCCTCTTTGCCAAACATCCTAACTAAAACATATGCTGTTATTATATACTTAGATATATCTAACATCCATTTTCCTAGTTCTTCTATCATTTTATTAAGTTTTTAAACTTCTGCTTGCAAAAGTACGAAGAAAAAATGAAACGAAAGAATTTTTATCAAGAAAAAAACGTTCCTAGAAGTGTAAATTTACAACTCTAGGAACGTTCATATAGGAATATACTTGCGTTGGCCATCGCAACTACGTGCATCAGGCATCGCAGCTACTTGCGTAAGCCATCGCAGCTACTTGCGTTTTAGAACTCAAGAATCATGCTCTGGCGAGGACGGAGCTTCACGTTCTTGTTGATAAGAACGGTGCGACCGTTTGTAACATCCGTAGCCTTATCATGAGAACCGATAATCTCTGCATAACGGGAAACATTCAGTTCGTTTGCCTCGTTCTTGCCGTTAATAACCGTCATCACATTCTTACCCTTATACTGGCGGGCAATTACGTAAACACCCTTCTGAGGACAGAACTGGGTCTGCTTGCCCTTGGTAATCACTTCATTGCCCTGACGCCAGTGCAACAGGTTGCTGAGCCAGTTGAACATCTGGTTTTCTGCCTGTGTTCTACCCTCAGCTGTAAAGGCATTGTGCTTATCACCAGCCCAACCGCCAGGGAAGTCCTTGCGTACATTGCCATCAGTTACACTCTTGGTACCGTTCATCAGCACCTCTGTACCATAATAGAGCTGAGGAGTGCGATTGATGGTAAGAAGCAATGACAGTGCCTGCTTCAAAGCCAGGGTATCCTTGCCTTCACCCAGGAAGCGGTCGGTATCATGATTCTCGATGAATGCCATTACGCTCTTTGGATTAGGATAGAGATAGTCGTAGCAGAACACGTTGTAGAGACGGTTCATGCCGTTCCACCAGTCATCGGTCTCCTCTTTCTTTGCACTGTTGATGCGGTCGAAGAAGGCGAAATCCATAACGGTTGGCAGATAGCTGTTCTTCTCAGAAAGTTTGCTGTCCTTCTGCCAGGCTGCAGTATAGGCAGGCTCGGTTACCCAAGTCTCGCCTACGGTATTGAAGTGAGGATACTCCTCGCCCAGCACCTTCATCCAGTGTGCCATCGCATCGCGGTCGGCATAAGGATAGGTATCCATGCGGATGCCGTCGATACCAGCGCTCTCTATCCACCACTCGCTGTTCTGAATCAGATACTTGATAACGTGTGGGTTACGCTGGTTGAGGTCAGGCATAGTTGGAACAAACCAGCCATCTACGGTTTCAGTGAGATCAACCTTGCTGGCGTATGGATCGAGTACAGGAGTCAGTTTATAACTGGTCTGCAGATACTTATCGTTCACCTTGGCTGCTCCATCCACCGTACCGATGTTCTTCTGATGCTCGGCAGTCTGATTTTCAGGAGCCAGCCATTCCGGCGTATTGAACCAGTCTTTAGATGGCATATCGGCAACCCAAGGATGCTCGAAACCGCAATGGTTGAAAATCATATCCATCACTATCTTCAAACCTTTCTTGTGAGCCTCATCTATCAGCTGCTTATAATCGGCATTGGTTCCGAAACGTGGGTCTACACGATAATAATTGGTGGTAGCATAGCCATGATAGCTGCTGTTCTTGCCGTTACTTGGACTGTCGTTCTCCAGGACAGGGGTAAACCACAGAGCGGTAACACCCAACTGGTTGAAATAATCCAAGTGCTGGCGGATTCCCTCCAGGTCGCCACCATGTCGCAGACTAGGCTCTGCACGGTTGCAGGTCTTATCACGCATCGTCTTAAAGGCATCATTCTTCAGATTGCCGTTGGCAAAACGGTCTGGCATCAGCATATAGAGCACATCCTCGTTAGAGAAACCGATGCGCTTGTCGCCCGCCATCTCACGGTTCTTCAACACATACTTTACCTTCTTCGACTGTTTGCCCTGCTTGAAGTTGAGGGTCATCTCACCAGCCTTTGCCCCATCGAGGTTAAGATAAACCAGGAGATAATTAGGAGAATCAAGGCGGGCGATGCTATCTACCTTCACACCCGGATAGTCTACCGTTACATCGGCATTCTTGATATCCTTGCCATACACCATCAGCTGGAGCGAAGCATCTTTCATGCCCACATACCAGTCGGTAGGTTCAATGCGGCTTACGTTAACTGCCGCGTTCATACTTATTGCGCTACCCATAAGCACTAATGAAGCTATTATCTTTTTCATATTACACCTTATTATAAATATATAAACTATTTCTGATAAAGAATCAAGGCTGACTGAGGGGCAACCTCAGCTTCCTTTCCCGAAACAAAGCCTAAGCCTTCCTCATTGATTATACCATTGCAGCAAGCCACGGTATAATTACCCTCAGGAATCAGCATCTTCTTTGCCTCCTTATTGAAGTTATAGATTACGATGATGTTCTTCCAGGCATCAATGCCCTCCAGATTCTTGAGCTGGAAACCTACGAGGCAAGTCTGTTTGTTGCCATTGGCATCCTGACTAGGCAGGAACTCCAGATGCTGACGCACCTTATCGCCTGTTGAAAGACGGAAGGCTGGATGATTCTTGCGGAGCTGGATGAGACTCTTGTAATAAGCAAACGCCTGAGGATACTTCTGCAGATTGGTCCAGGTAAACTGGTTGATGCTGTCAGGAGAATTATAACTATTGTGTACTCCCTTCTTGTCGCGAAGCATCTCCTCACCGGCAAGGATGAAAGGAACACCCTGGGAAGTGAAGACGCAGGTCTGCGCAAGCTTATCGATGCGGAGCAACTCGGCAGTACGTATTGTTTCTGGGATATTCTTGTCAGTAAGAGATGCGATGCTTGCCTTCAGACGGTCTACCAGACACATATCGTCGTGGCAGCTTACATAACTGATCTGCTCGGTAGGATTGTTGGTCCAAGGCTTCTTGTCATAGTTCACCTTTGTCATATCCACCTGCGGATGAGCAATGCCACCCACGATACCGAACTTCAGACTCTCCTCCTGACCTGTAAGACCAGCCAGGAGCGCACCCTGATGGTCATCAGAGAAAGGACCACGGAGCGCATCGCGCATATCATCGCTGAAAGCACCGATGCCCTTGAGCTGCTGGGTATTCGCCTTCACCGCCAGTTTCTCGGTAGGATAAGCACAACTGCCTGCACTCCATCCCTCACCATAAATATAGATGCTAGGATCGATGCGGTTTACCATCTCACGGATAGCCTGCATGGTTTCGATATCATGAACACCCATCAGGTCGAAACGGAAACCATCGATATGATATTCGTCTATCCAGTATTTCACGCTCTCCAGCATAAACTGGCGCATGAGAGGCTTCTCTGAAGCAGTCTCGTTGCCACAGCCTGAACCATCAGAATACTTACCATCCTTGGTCTTGCGATAATAATAATCAGGATAGGTACGCTGGAAATTGCTGCCGTTGATATCGAAAGTATGGTTATATACGGCATCAAAAATCACTCGGATGCCTGCCTTATGCAGCGCCATCACCATCTCCTTGAACTCCTTGATGCGGGTTGCTGGAGAATAAGGGTCGGTAGCGTAACTGCCTTCCGGCACATTATAGTTCTTCGGATCATAACCCCAGTTGAACTGTGGTTTGTCGAGTCGGGTCTCATCTATAGAAGCGAAATCGAATACAGGCTGGAAGTGGATGGCGTTGATGCCCAGATTCTTGAGATATTCGATGGCCTTAGGCTCGGTGAGGGCGAGATATTTACCCTTATATTTCAAGCCGGATGTAGGAGAAATGGAGAAATCACGCACGTGAAGCTCGTAGACAACGAGATCGGCTGGCGATTTCAGGGCAGGACGCACGTCCTGATCCCATCCAGATGGATCGGTATCATACAAATCTACAATGGCGCCACGGTTTCCGTTCACACCTACTGCTTTGGCAAATGTACCTGGTGTTTCACCCTTGCCAATATCAAAGGTATAGAACTTTCCCTTGAGGTTGCCCTTTACGGTAGCCACCCAGCGTTCATCACCCAACTTCTTCATTTTCAGCGTTTTATAAGCCTTTCCTCCCTGTCCTTGCTTATAAAGTCGGAGGGTTACAGAAGACTTTTGGGCTGTTGGAGCATTCAGGATAAACATGGTTTTCTCCTTGGAATACATCATCTCATTGAATGTCTGCTGTGCATTCAATGAAGTTGGTAAAATGGTTGCTGTCAATGCTGCAATTATTAGTTTTTGGATATTCATATTGTTAAGTTATTGTTATACAGGATATTAAAGCGAACTGAGCGAAGAAAACTGTGACAGATTATCTACGCTCATTTTTAGCGTATTTCCGACCAACCGGACAGTTGGACGGAAATACGGAAATTATAGGCTTATTTAGCGAGCAAAGAGATGGCGAAACCACCACCACGTGCTTCATTAATCTTCAAAACATCACCCTTCTTCACAGTCTTGTGAACAATCTTGTAAGATTTAGGGTTCTTCTCGTAGTCGGCATTCTTGCCGTCCTGATAGATAGCGCAAGCATACTTCTTGCCCTTATCCAGGAAGTCGAGTTTTACTACGGCTGTGCGGGCTGCATCAGTCTTACCACCTACAAACCAGTTGTCGGTTCCCTTTGCCTTGCGGGCTACGGTGATATACTTGGCTGGCTCTGCCTCCAGGTACTTGGAGTCGTCCCAGTCGCAAGCTACATCGCGGATAAACTGGAAGGCATCGTCGTACTTCTCATAATGCTCTGGAAGATCGGCAGCCATCTGCAGCGGACTGTACATTACGAGATAGAGAGAAAGCTGACCACAGAGAGTGGTATGAACATAACTCTTATTGTTGCTCCACTCAGAAAGCTTGGTCTCGAAGATACCAGGGGTATAATCCATCGGACCACCCTGCAGACGGGTGAATGGCAACATCACGGTATGATAAGACTTGTTACCGCCAAATGCTTCATATTCTGTACCACGTGCACTCTCGTTGCCAACCAGGTTAGGCCAGGTGCGGCAGATACCTGTAGGACGGGTTGCCTCATGGGCATTCACCATGATATGATGCTTGGCAGCGGTCTCGATGACACGCTGGTAGTGATTGTTCATCAACTGGCTGTAGTGATACTCACCTCTTGGGATGATATCTCCCACATAACCGGTCTTCACGGCATCATAACCATATTTGTTCATCAGGTTGAAGGCATCTTCCAGGTGGCGCTCGTAGTTGAGAGCTGCAGAAGATGTCTCGTGGTGCATCATCAGTTTCACGCCCTTAGAGTGAGCATATTCGTTGAGCATCTTGATATCGAAGTCAGGATATGGAGTCACAAAGTCGAAGACATCGAGCTTCTGATGACCGAACCAGTCTTCCCAACCTTCGTTCCAGCCTTCTACCAATACTTCCTGCAAACCGTTCTTGGCTGCAAAGTCGATGTAGCGCTTCACTTCCTCGTTGGTTGCACCATGAGTACCGTTAGGCTTGCACTTGCTGTAATCGGTTACACCGAGACGCACAGATGGCAGATCGTTGGTATAGCTCCAGGTCTTGGTGCCAACAATCATGTTCCACCATACACCGCAGTACTTGGTAGGATGAATCCAGGATGTATCCTTAATCTTGCAAGGCTCGTTAAGGTTCAATGTCAACTTGCATGAAAGCATATCACGTGCATCATCACTTACCATCACGGTACGCCAAGGGGTATTGAATGGTGTCTGGATGAATCCCTTTCTGCCTACAGCATCAGGAGTAAGCCAAGACTCGAAGGTCAATGTCTTCTCGTCGAGGTTGAGGTGCATGGTTGGATAATCCAGGCAGGCTGCCTCGTGGATATTGATATAGAGTCCATCCTGGGTCTTCATCTGGAGAGAGGTCTGAACACCGGTATCAGAGAAGACGGTGGTAGAGGAATTGCTCTTGTAAGCTTCACGGTTTTTCGCAATAATTGGGCGAATGCCTGTCAACGGAGTAATGTTGTAATCATACTCCTGTGTATCATAATCACCAGGAATCCAGTAAGCAGTATGATTGCCTGCCATGGCAAACTGGGTATGCTCCTCCTGGATGACAAAATAGTTCAGACTTTCCTGCTGTGGGAACTCATAGCGCAAGCCCATACCATAATCATATACACGGAAACGGATGGTGATGTTGCGCTTGGAAGAAGCCTGGTTCAGGTTTACCTCCATCTCGTTGTAATGGTTGCGGATGGTAGCGGTCTCGCCCCATACCGGCTTCCAGGTTTCGTCGAAAGTCGATGTCTTGCTGCCGGTTTCAGTAAAACCATCCATCAGGCTGGTTTCCTCCATACCCTTAGAGGCATGTTTATCCTTAGCCAGTTCCAATCCTAAGTGGGATGGCTTACATACAGTCTTTCCCTTATAGCTCATCTCATAGGTAGGCTGTCCCTTTTCGGTCAAAGAGAAAGTTACCGAGACGTTGCCGTTAGGCGACTTTACGGTCTGGGCTGCTGCCAACATAGGAAGCAAGAGGCCCATCACTAATACATTCAGTTTTTTCATACTGTTCAGTCGTTGTTTATTCTTGTTTTTGAATCTTCGTTAGTTTATCTCAATCATTATCTGTTTATTCTTAAGATAGTGCAAAGATACAAAAAACAAAAATACCCTCCACGTTTTGGGAGGGTATTTTTCTGCAAATGAGTGTGCAAACGTTTGCACGGTATATATAATCATGTTAGTTAGACTCTTCCTGATTGCGAAATCATCTCTGTAATATTCTGCACGAAACGCTTGTCTGCAGCCAGATCCTCTATGTTGAGGTGCATGCGATAACGCCAGTAATGCTTAGGGTTAGCCGGGATATTGATACGCTCGGCATTGGCATCTGGCAGACGGAGAGCCTCATCGGTAGCCAGCCAGTCCTGGATGCTCAATATGCAGAGCATGGATGGAGAGGTGAGATGGCGGCTGATGATATCGCTTGCCAACCAGCCTGGGAGTGGATGAGGTGCTGGTCCCTGACGGTAGAGCATCGTATTGTAATACTCCTGGGTACGCTGGATATTCTCATCCCACCACATGCGCAGAGTAGGCATATCGTGGCTCGAAATGGTACATACCGAGCGGTATGGATTACGGCTCAGATGTCCGAACTTAACCGATGGATCCTTTGGCATGCTCTGGAGTTCCAGACTCAAAATCTTCAGTTCATCCATCACCCATGGCACACAATCAGGCACCATACCAAGGTCTTCTGCACAAACCAGCATGCGGGTAGCCTGAACCAGCTTAGGCAACTTCTTCATCGCCTCCTGATACCAGAACTGGTTGTTGCGGCGATAGAAATAGTCGTTGTAAAGGCGGTTGAACGCAGCCTTGTCATTATCATAGAGCGACTCGTAGATAAAGTCAAGCTGGGCTGAGATACGCGGATGGAAGACGCCAGGGTTGGTATGATCACGTACGAAGAGTACATCACTGATCAGGGCATACAAGCCATCACGCAGCCAAAGTTCCTTCTCATCTGTTACATCCGCAAAGAGAGCCTCTACCTTGCGCTGGGTATCTACCTCAGGCTTCATCTGATAACGCTCGTCATCCAGACGGTCGAGATACTTTTCCTTTACCTCGCCGGCACGCTCATGGAACACACGGTCCAATACCCAATCGGTAATGAACGGACGGGTAAAACGGTCTTCCTGGAAGTGCAAACCATAGCTTTCTATCTCTTCACGGCTCATGGCAAGCGCCGGTGCAAACTGTCCGAGCAATCCATGTACGCTATGTACCGGAATCTCCCAGATACGGAAGAAGCCCAATACGTGGTCGATGCGGTAAGCATCAAAATATCTTGCCATGTTCTGGAAACGGCGGTTCCACCACTGGCAGCCATCCTTCAGCATCTCAAACCAGTTATAGGTAGGGAATCCCCAGTTCTGACCATTGGCAGAGAAGTCATCAGGTGGAGCGCCCGCCTGACCATTGAGGTTGAAGTATTTAGGTTCCGTCCATACATCGCAACCATTGCGGTTTACGCCGATTGGAATATCACCCTTCAAAATAACGCCCTTTGCCTTGGCATGCTCGTGAGCCTCCTGCATCTGGCGGTCCAGTACGAACTGTACGAAATAGAAGAACGCCACGTTCTTGTAAGCAGCAGTCTTAGGGTCGGCAAGCGCCTTGCGCTCAGCCTCATCCCATACCTGATGATCTGGCCACTGGTTGAAATCAGCCGTACCATTCTTATCACGCAGGTATGAATACTGTGCGTAAGGAACCAGCCACAGTTCAGTATCCTGGAAGAAAGCCTTGTATTCGGCTGTCTTCATCATCTTTTCACCTTCCTGATTGAAGATTTGGCGCAAGTAATTTATCTTGAAATCATTTACCTTTTCGTAGTCTATCTTATCCAGTGCGTTCAACTCAGCACGTGTCTTCTCAGCCTCAGCACGAGCCTTTGCATCCTTCAACTCAGGAAGAGCATGAAGGTCGGCATACTGCGGATGAATGGCGAAGACGCTGATGCAGCTATATGGATAACTGTCGGTCCATGTATGAGTGATGGTGGTATCATTAACAGGAAGGAGCTGGAGCACCTTCTGACCGGTAGAAGCCACAAAATCTATCATGGTCTTCAGATCACCGAAGTCACCGATACCGGCACTCTTCCTGGTACGCAATGAGAACACAGGCACCAGCGTTCCGGCAAGTTTGCGGTTATACAGAGCGAAGAAAGCCTGATCGAGTTCGTAGGATACCAACTCACCTGCCTTCATCTCCGGCAAATCCACGGTTCTGTTCATGCTGGTTTCCCAGAGAAGATTGTTCTTTGCATTTCTGAAAGCAACGAACTTAAATTCCAGATGACCGCCCTCAAGATGAGTCGCATCAATATCAGCAACCCATTCATTATAGGTATGCTGAGTCATCGGAAGAATCTTCTGCACATCCCAAGCACCCAAAGCTTTATCTGCACCCAATACACCCAGACGCTCACCATCGCGAAGCTGAGGAGCACGGACTATCAGACGCACAATCTTGCTGCCCGTTTCCGGCTTCATCTCCTGTGGAACCTGATGATTGATGCAATCGGTAAAGGCACTGCTGTAGAGGTAAGCATCCTCAGGCATAGCCTTCCAATGATCGTAAAGGGTATAAACCGCAGCCTTCTTGGCATTTACATCGAGCTGATGCTTAATCATAAGCCATTCGGTCTTGACTGCTCTTCCTTCACGTTCTACACTATAATAATAGGTATACGATTTTTCTGGTGATTCAACACACCAGTCGCATGCCCATCTTTCACCATCTGTTGTCTCGAGAGGAAGTTTCAGTTCACCTTCCTCCGTCTGAATGTTTACGACGATCTGTTCGCCGAACATTGCTTTATACTCAATATTAAACTGTACTGTCATAAGACTCTTAAAGGCTCTTGAAAATGTTATAATTTATGTTTGATGCTACAAAGGTAAGAAAAACGAGCGAAAAACGTATCTGAAATTTGCATATTTTTTCCTCACAAATCGTGCAAACGTTTGCGCGCAACCCCCACTCCGTAGAAACAATCAATTAATCGTTCATCTCATTTTATTCTGATTTCTTATCCTTGATGATGCTCACAGACAGCGCACCCGCAATCAGCAAGATACCTGCCACAATCATCATATCGCTCTGATGAGAACCCACCAGACTCAGGACAGTTCCACCGCAGATAGCAGCCACAATCTGAGGAATACAGATGGTTCCGTTAAACAGACCGAGATAAGCACCCATGTGACCATATCCCTGCAAAGCATTGGTAACAAAGGTAAAAGGCATCGCCAGCATGGCTGCCCAACCGGCACCAATCATCAGGAACGGAACAAACTGCAGATACTGGTCATGCAGGAAAGGTATCAGGGCAAAACCCACACCGCCGATAACCAGACTGACAGCGTATGCCACCTTCGTATTCTTAAACTGAGGGAGAATCACAGCCCAGATAACACTACCTACAGCCTGTACGGCAAAGAGAATGCCCACCCAGTTGCCTGCCTCCTGAAATGCTTCAGAAGCAGGATCGGTAGTATTCCATACGGTTTCAGCGATGGCTCCCGTAGAATAATTCCAGAGATAAAGGAAACCAGCCCAGCAGAAGAACTGAACCAGTCCCACCTTCCAAAAGGTAGATGGCGCCTTGCGGAGCAAAGTAATCCAACCGGCCTTGTCTTCAGAGGTCTCAGCATTAGAATTCTTCACTCTTCCCTCTTCACTCTTCGCTTCATTATACTCCGCATACTGCTGTGGATTCCACTCCTTCACCTTCATCGTGGTGTAGATAACACAGAGAATCAGGATAGCCGCACCAATATAGAACGACCAGATGACAGAATCAGGAACCACACCCTTCTCAGCATAATTCCTGATACCGAGGAATGTAAAGAGGAATGGGAAGATATATCCGGCTACAGAACCGGCATTGCAGAGGAAACTCTGGATAGAGTAAGCCTTTGCCTTCTGTTTTTCATTTACCATATCACCTACCAGCATCTTGAACGGCTGCATCGCCATGTTGATGCTCGTATCGAGGAACATCAGCGCTATCAGACCGAAGAGCATCGCACCGCTCACGGTCAGTCCGAGCGAACCGGCGTTCGGGAGCAGGCACATTACCAGGACGGCAATCGTAGCACCCACAAAGAGATAAGGGATGCGGCGACCGAAGCGGCACCACGTCTTATCGCTCAACGTGCCCACGATAGGCTGAACCAGGATTCCCATCAATGGAGGGAGAATCCAGAAATAACTCAAGTTGTGTGGATCAGCACCCAACGTTGCAAAGATTCGGGAGATATTGGCGCTCTGTAGGGCGTAGGCAATCTGTACTCCGAAAAATCCGAAGCTCAAGTTCCAGAGCTTCCAGAAACTTAAATCAGGTTTTTGTTTCATCGTTATATTGTTTTTATATTTTTATCTTGTTGTTCCTCTCACCACGAGTCGTGTTCTCACCACTCTCTTCTCCACCTCATCTCTAGGGATGGAGCCTTCCACCTGACCAATCAGGATATTGGCAGCTTCCTCGCCTACGGCTACACCTCGCTGCTCAACCGTAGTAAGCATCGGGTCGCACGCCTTGGCACGGTCACCATTGGTAAATCCGCAGATACTGATTTCTTCAGGCACCTTGAACCCCATCCGCTTGGCGGTATAGAGAATGCCGATTGCCGTATCATCATTGATGGCGAAGAACGCATCCGGACGATCTTCCCCTATCAGAATATCCGGCGTGATTGCTTCGGCATTAGCACGATCATCGCAGATCTTCACCCAGTCAGGGTTCTCCGTCAAACCATGCTTTACCAGCGCATCATGATAACCGTTATATCGGTTCTTGGAGATTTCCAGATTCATCGGCGAGCCGTAGAAGGCAATCTTCTTGCAGCCCGTATCAATCATGTGGGTAACGGCAGTAAAGGCACCCATATAGTCATCTACCACCACTCGCGAGCAGTTCACGCCCGTACATATTCTATCATAGAAGATGAGCGGCACCCCATTCTGCAGCAGTTTTTCGAAATGGTCATACTGCTTGGTATCCTTCGCCTGTGAAACGATGATGCCACAAACCTTGTTCTGATAGAAGTCTTCACAGATGGCCACCTCCTTATCGTAACGCTCGTTACTCTGCGCCACCATCACACGGTAACCTCTGGCTCTAGCCTCTTCCTCGATGCCCGAAAGCACCGACATGAAGTAATAGTGTACCACCTGAGGTACAATAACTCCAATCACCTTCATCGGCTTCACCTTATTATGTCTTAAAGCTTCACCCAGGAAATTAGGAAAGAAGTTATGTTCACGCGCGTATTTCTGAATACGCTCCTTTTGGGCAGTACTGATACGAGAACTGTCCTTCAATGCTCGGCTCACCGTGGCAACACTTACGCCCAGATCGCGAGCTATATCTTTCATTGTTATTGTTTCTTTATCGCCCATTGCTATTAGTTGTGCTGCAAAATTACGAAATATCCTCAATACCAGTTCAAATATCTTGACTTAAATCAAGTAATTTTTGTGCAAACGTTTGCACAAAATAAATAACGGAATTAACACAAAAATAGTACAACATTAGAGAAAAGAACTTAATTTTGCACACAGAAACGACAAGTTTATGGGCAAGTGCCCCCATTCCTACCTTATATAATATAAGAAGGATGCCAGAAAGACCCCGAAAAGAGCCAGAACGGCATTTTGAGTAGGAACGACAACAACTTAAGCCAAGAAGAAAAGAAGAAAAAGTAAATAAATAAATATAATACATTAACTTAAAAATCAAGCAAATGATGAAGCAGGTAAAAATTAAATTGCCTCTCAGAGCGTTGACCCTAGCAAGCGGTCTGCTTCTGACGGTGAGTTCCTTTGCGCAGAGTAATGCAATTAAGGGACATGTGAAGGATGCTTCTGGTGAGCCTATCATGGGTGCTACCATTACAGTTAACGGTAAGGCAGTAGGCATTACCGACATGGATGGTAACTTCTCAGTTGATGCAGCGCCAGGTGCCAAGATTACATTCACCTATCTGGGTATGACACCGCAGACAGTGAAGGCATCTAGTAACATGAACATTACCTTGGAAGATGACTCTAAGTCTTTGAACGAAATCGTTGTCATCGGTTATGGTGTAGCTAAGAAGAACGACTTGACTGGTTCCGTTACAGCTATCAAGCCTGATGAGAAGAACCATGGTATCATTACTTCCGCACAGGATATGATCCAGGGTAAAATTGCCGGTGTAAATGTAAACTCATCAACGGGTGCTCCTGGTGATGGTGCACAGATTCGTATCCGTGGTGGTGCTTCTCTTACTGCGAGCAACAACCCATTGATTGTTATCGATGGTATGCCTATGGATAACAATAATACAAAGGGTGTTAACAACCCTCTTTCTCTTGTCAATCCTAACGATATCGAGAGCTTCACCGTATTGAAGGATGCTTCAGCTACAGCCATCTATGGTTCCCGTGGTTCTAATGGTGTCATCATCATTACCACCAAGAAGGGTCGCAGCGGACAGAAGCCACAGGTTTCTTACAATGGTACACTTTCAGTAAGTACTGTTGCCAAGAAGATGGATGTGATGAATGCTTCTGAATATACAGACTTCATCAAGAACTATTATGGTGAAGATTCTTCTGCCTACAAAGGTTTAGGCTGGAAGAAGTTCAACGAAGATGGAACTCCAGATTATTCTGCCGGCACATACGATACCGACTGGCAGGACGAGATTTACCGTGCAGCTGTCAGTCATGAGCATAATGTAAGTTTAACAGGTGGCATCAGCAAGCAGTCTTGGTCTATGCCATATCGTGTCAGCGTAGGCTACACTGGTCAGGAAGGTATCTTGAAGGGTTCTGACTATAAGCGCGTTACCGCAGGCTTCAACATCAATCCTTCATTGCTCGACAAGCACCTCAACCTGAACATCAACGGTAAGTATTCTTACTCAAAAACAAATCCAGGTGGACAGGATGCAGTAGGTGCAGCTGTCTCTATGGATCCTACCCGCCCTGTAAAGAGCAGCGACGAGAAATTCAAGAACTGGGGTGGCTATTGGCAGTGGGCATTACCTACTACCTCATATGACCCAACATTCCCATATAACCGTAACGACGATGCTCCTACTAACCCTGTAGAAAAGGTTGAAAATTACAACTTCCACAAGAGTGCAAACATTCTTTTGGGTAACATAGAGGCAGACTATAAGATTCATGGTTTTGAGGATCTTCATTTGCATGCTAACTTAGCTGGTGAATATAGCGATGGTGGTGAGTATACTCGCAACAACCCTAAATCCACATACGGATACTACTATGGAGGTACTACTGATAATACAGAGAAAAAGTATAACCTCGTAGCAACAGCTTATGCTCAGTATACCAAAGATTTCAATAAGGCTAACCATTTTGACATCACAGCTGGTTACGAATATAGCCACATGAAATATTGGGGAAACGAATGGAGCATATCAAGATATCCTAGTACAAATGAGGGAAAAGACGACGCAGGCAATCCTCTTGCAGGAACAGTTAAATCTTCTAAAGAACTCTACTGGAAGGGACAGACTTATCTTGTGAGCTGGTATGGTCGTGCTAACTATTCTTTGTTGGATCGTTACCTCCTTACATTTACAGCTCGTTACGATGGTTCTAGCCGCTTTGCTGACGGACACCGTTGGGGTTTCTTCCCTGCAGCAGCCTTCGCATGGCGCGTTAAAGAAGAAAGTTTTCTGAAAGATGTTGAAGCTATCAGCGATTTGAAACTTCGTTTGGGTTGGGGTAAGACTGGTCAGCAGGATACAGGTAAAGAGTATTACACAGCAACCTATAAGAAGAGTACTGATAATCACTACACCTATCCTATTGGTGGTAAGGACAACAACCCAGGATTACTGTATCGCCCATTGGCATACAATGATGAACTGACTTGGGAAACAACTACCACATGGAACTTTGGTCTCGATTATGGTATGTTCGATCAGAGATTGGTAGTCAACTTTGATGCTTACTACCGCAAGACAACCGACTTGCTCAGCACAACAACCATCGCGGCAGGTCAGAACTTTGACAATGCGCTCTTGATGAATGCAGGTACATTGGAGAACAAGGGTTTTGAGGTTGCCATTACCGGTCGTCCTATCCAGACAAAAGACTGGTTCGTAGAGCTTAGCGTCAACGCAGCTTACAACAAGAACGAGATTACCGAACTTGCTGGTGGTCGTGATTTGATGGAGGCAGGTATGAAGGTAGGTCAGGATCAGGCAATCACCTATCATAAGGTAGGAAAGCCAGCCAACTCATTCCTGGTTTACCAGCAGGTATACGATCAGAACGGACGTCCAATCATGGGTTGCTATGTAGACCGCAATGGTGATGGTTCTATTGACGAGAACGATAAATACTTCTATAAGAACATTGTTGCTCCTTGGACTGGTGGTTTCAGCATCAAGATTGCATACAAGAACTGGGACCTCGGAAGTAACTTCCGTGCAAGCTTCGGAAACTATCTCTACAATGGATACGCTGAGGGTGCAATAAATACGAAAGAAATTTGTAGTGCTAAGGGATATTACAAAAACAGCACAAAGGATATTGTAAATTTGGGCTGGACTTCATACAACTATCCTCTTACTGACTACTTCGTTCAGAATGGTAGCTTCCTGAAGTGCGACAACATCACACTGGGCTATAACTTCAACAATCTGCTGAAGGGTGGCAACTACAAGGGCATCTCTGGCCGTATCTACGCCTCATGCTCTAACGTGTTTACTATCACCAAGTATAAAGGTATTGACCCTGAAGTAACATCAGGTAAGGACGACAACATCTATCCACGTTGCCGCACATTCCTGCTCGGTCTGAACCTCAACTTCTAACAATTTAAAATAGATTTCAATATGAAACTCAATAAATTCAAAACAATCGTCCCTGCTGCAGCTATTCTGCTTTCTGCAAGTTTGTGCTCTTGTATGGATGATTTGAACAAGGGAAACATTGACCCAACTGTTGACCCTGATCCTAACATCACAGGCTTGTACAGCAAGTGCTACGCTGGTCTTATCATGGAAGGTAATGACGGTACTGCCGATTTCACTATCGATGATAACGGTAAGTCAACTCTTCTCCGTAACATATTCAACTTCAACGAACTTCCTACAGATGAGGCTATCTGTTGGTGGTCGGATGGTGGTCTCACCGATATCAGCTACAATAAGTTCGATGCAGGTAATGCAACCTTGAAGTATTTGTACTATCGTCTGATGTCAAACATCTCTTATGAGAACCATTTCTTAAGTCTCGATGCAGCAAAGGCTGATAAAACTAAGTATGCAGAGGTTCGCGTCATTCGTGCCTACAGCTATTTACTGATGCTCGACTTCTTTGGAGATCCTACATTCATAGACAAGATTTCAGCAGAGACACCACGCCAGGCACACTCTTACAATTCAAAGTTTGAGGAAGGCAAAACATATACTCGCGCTGAGCTTCTTCAGTTAGGTCGTGAGTTCTTGTTCAACTGGGTAGAAAGCGAATTGCTTGCTGCAGAGCCAGACCTGTTGGAGGCAAAGCCAGAGACAGATACAGATCCTGACTATGGTCGTGTAGACCAAGGCACATGCTGGTTGCTTTTAAGCCGTCTGTACCTCAATGCTGGTACATACCTCAATAACGATGGTCAGAACAATCCTTATTGGAACAAGGCTCTCGAATATGCCGAGAAGGTTATCAACTCACCATATGCCCTCTTCGATGACAGCAAGATGTCTAATGACGCAAAGGCCAATGGCTACAAGCCATACGACTTGCTCTTCATGGGCGATAATGGTTCTAATGGTGCAAGTTGCGAGGCTCTTCTTCCATTGATGCAAGATGGTGCTATCACTCAGGGATGGGGTGGCTCGATGTTCTTTGTTGCAGCTCTTTGGGATGCTACGATGCAGACTGTTACAGATAAGGATGCTGCCACTACTGCCAACACATGGTCAGGTATGCGTGTTCGTCCAGAATTCGTAGAGAAGTTCTTTACTGATCCTAACGTTGTTGTCGGCAAGAAGACATCAGAACTTCGCGCTATGAATATTGACGACCGTGCTCTACTCTGGGGTATTGGTACAGATGATGGCAAGCGTACATTGTCAGTTGTTGATAACGATAAATTCATCAAGGGTATTGCAACAACAAAGTGGAATAATAACTATTCTAACAATGGTACTCCTCATGATAACTTCTGTGTAGATACCGACTTCTTCCTCTTCCGTGTAGCTGAGGCTTACCTCAATGCAGCTGAGGCTGAGATGCACCTCAATGGTGAAAGCTCGGCTAAGGCAAAGAAGTATATCGATGCTCTTCGCAACCGTGCTCATGCAGAAGTTCATGCTTCTTACACTCTTAACGATATGCTCGATGAGCGTGCCCGTGAGTTGTATTGCGAAGGTCTCCGCCGTACCGATTTGATCCGTTTCAACCAGTTTGGTGGCAGTCAGGCTACATACAATTGGGAACTCAAGGGTGGTAGCGCTAATGGTACAACCTTCGCCAAGACCTATAATGTATATCCTCTCCCATCTTCAGAGGTTCTTTCTAACAAGAACTTGACACAGATTGATGGATATAACGAGGTCAAAAACTAAAGTATAATAGAATTATAAAAGAAAACGCAATATGAAGAATAAATATATAATTGGTGCTCTGCTTGTCGGCATCATCAGCTTATTCGCATCATGTTCGGATGACAACGACTCAAACCCAACGCTGATTCAGCCTACGGAGTTCAAGTTGAATACTCCAGAATATGTAAATTCTACTATTGACTTGGCGCATTCTACAGAATTAGGCCTTACATGGTCACAGCCTAAGTACACAGCAGACAATGCTCCAATCAATGTAACATACGAGATACAGGTTTCTCCTACTAACTCTTTCACAGTTTCTACTGACGAAGCTGCGGCAGACGAAAGTGGCGAAAAGGTGCCAGACTACGCTGTTCTTAGCAATACCACACAGAGATGTGATATTTCAGCCTCTGCTGAAGAAGTTGACAAAGCTTTGGTGAAGATTCTGAAATGGAAAGAAGACAATGTTCCTGCTGAGCAGGAGGTGTACGTTCGTATGAACGCTTTCATTCTGGAAGGCACAAATCATCTGAACCCTATCGCATCAAACTCAGTAAAGCTTAACGTAAAGCCTTACTACATAGAGCTGAAGGATGCTACTCCTATCATGTGGTATCTTGTAGGTAACATGTTCGGAGGCAATTGGGGCGATAAGAAGGAAGATATTGGCGTAAAAGCTTTCCCTATGTTCCTGAAGCCTAACTACTCTTACGACAAGAAGACTGGTGCAGGCGAGGTAGAATACACAAACTACTTCATTACGGGTGATTACAAGGACAATGGAGACGTTGATGGAGCAGGCTTCAAGATTCAGTCAGACTTCGATTGGACTCACAGTATGAATTCCAAGGGCAACACTGCGGGCACAATAGTATATCGTGCTACTGAGGGCGAAAGTGGTCACATCGTAGCTCCAAAAGCAGGTTACTTCACAATCACAATTAACACTGCAGACAATACTGCTACAATGAAAGAATACGAGGGTACAGTGAAGGATTATGGTACTATCCAGATTGCTGGCTCATTCAACGATTGGGCAGATACTCCAATGCTTCCTTACAACACTGAGGGCGTTGAGAATCACGCTTGGTACTATGTAATGGAAGTTCCTGCAGGCGAGACTGTACAGTTCAAGTTCAAGATTAACGATGGTTCTACTTGGGGTACAAGTTGGGGATATGGCGCAGAAGATGGCGCTATCAACATGTATGGTAAATGTGGTACAGGTGGTAACTCTAACCTCGGCTTGGCAGAAGGCAAGTATGTCATCTCATTCAACGACATCACAGGTGCATTCAGCATCGTTAAATTGTAAATCACTTAAAGTATAGACAATTATGATTAAGAAAATATTATTGGGAATGACCCTGCTGATGTCTATGGTATCTTGTACCGAGGACTACACAGATTGGGGTAACCCACAGAGCAATCCTGAGGAGGAAGCTGTATCATTTGGAAACGGTAGCGTTACTCCAGAAGGTGTCATCAACTTGACAGATGTTACAGGAGATAAGGTAAAAGTAGCGAGCATTGTTGCTCCTACTTCTACCAAAGATACTTACACGCCTAGTTTCAAGATTAATTTCGATGGTCAGTCATTCGACATTGATGCTGATGGTAACATGGCAAAAGCTGACTTGGTAAATTACATCACAGGTAAGTTTGGCAAGCGCCCAACAGAGCGCGACCTTGATGCCACTCTTGACGCATGGCTAAGCAATGGTTCAACAGCCGCAAAGATGGCTACATCTGCAAAATTCCAGGTAAAGGCTATTCCTGAGGCTCCGTTCATCGATGCAGCTTACTATCTCGTAGGTGACTTGACTGAATGGAAATTGGATACCAAATTGAAATTTACTCACTCTGATGTAGACGTTTATGAGGATCCTGTATTCACCCTTATGTTTACAACAACTAAGGACAATCAATGCTGGAAGATAATTCCACAGGGAAATGTAGATGCTGGTAACATTTGGGCTGTAGAAAATGCTCCTAAGGGTGTTGTTGGTATTGAACAAGATGGAGATAACGCTATGAGCGGTAAACTTCTTACTACCAACTCTAAGGGTAATAAGGCTGGCGCTGGTAAGATTGCCAAGGCAGGTATGTATCAGATGACAATCAACATGATGGACTACACTTATACCATCAAGCAGATTGCACCAGAATACTACCTTGTAGGTAAATTGCAGGACTGGTCAGACAAACCTGAAAACAAGACCTGTCTCATGTATGCTGAGACTCCTATGGTTCAGAGCTATACCACTCAGTGGAACGACGATGCAAACCTGAAGATTTGGTTGGGTAGCGACTTTGGCGACTGGAATAATGCCTATGGTAGTGCAACAATGGCTGACGCCAACACCCCAATAGGTAACTTAAAAGTTGACAATAATGCTGGTGCCATCGTTTGCCCAGAGCCAGGTGCATTCTATACCTTTAAGGCTGATTTCTCTACCATGACTTACAAATGGACAAAGCTCGAGAACCAGAATCCTAAAGCTTTCGAAACTGTTAGTCTTATCGGAGTTGGTGGCAAATGGAATGACGGTGATGACATTGACATGACACAGGTTACTCCTCACAACTGGTTTATCGAAACAACTCTCCCTGTAGGTGGATTTAAGATTCGTGCTAATCACGGTTGGAATGAAGGTGGAAACTGGGGCTACACAGCAGATCAGAAGTTCACTTTTACAGGTAAGTTGTTCAACGATGGTGGCAGCGGAGATATCAAGATTGCAACTGCAGGTAAGTATCGCATCTTCTTCAACGATATTACTAACGAGTATGCATTCATTGCTGTTACAGAATAAACATTTATTTTAATAATACATTATAGGCGACTCTCAATTCCGGGAGTCGCCTATTTTTCTTTCTCCCCATCCTTTTCAAGTATTTTTTCCCTAAAACCTTGGAAGTTACGAGGAAAAGTCGTATCTTTGCAGAAGAAAAGCTGCACTCGGCAAATTGAAAGCAAGCTTTCTTTGCGCTCGTTTGCATTTTCTTTGTCCCCGAATAGCTTTTAAAAAAGAAATTATGGGACATCAAGAAGATATTGTAAAAACAGAAAGTAAAATCATTATCATCAGGGATACGCAAGTTATCCTTGACAGAGATGTTGCTGAATTGTATGGCGTAACAACCAAGGTGGTTAACCAAGCCATAAGAAACAATCCAGATAAGTTTCCTTCTGGATATGTTATCGAACTGACTAACAGCGAGAAAGAGCATGTGGTCAAAAATTTTGACCACCTCGACAGCCACCGCCATTGCCATCATTGATACTTTCACTCAACTTCGCAAGTTGGCAAGAACCATAGACAAGGTGAATGAGGATGCAAAGGAGCAGGGCATTTTACCAGACAAAGCAACAGAAGGTAAGATACAAGCTGCTATGAACGAAGTCTTCGCAGATAAACATTTCAAAGAGTTAGAAAACATTCCTTTCCCAAAAGTGGAAATAGTAGGTATTGATGACTTTTTGAAATATCTCAAGAAATAATTTTATCAGGATTTAGCGTTTATTGCCTAGTTGTGGAAGAGTATTCTCCGAGGAATAAGTTTGCTGTTAACCGGAAATAGTGTACAGGCGAATGAAGAACAGCTAACTAGCCGTACGGTTGCCAGTAGGCTGTTCTACTGGAACAGCTAGCGTAAATGCCTGTATAATTGTTGTAAGTAAGGAATAAGAAAAAACTCTTCACTCTTCACCTTTCCTTCGGAATCCCAAGTGTTTATCGGCATTCCAAGGGGTGAAGAGTTCTTGGGCACTCTTCACCCACTCTTCACCACTCTTCACCCTGGCTGGTTCAGCGGAGGATGTATCATAAGTTTATGATTCACCCTCTTCTTGTTGTTGAAAGAGATAGGATATGTTGTTGAGACAGTCAGTATCTTCGGTCGCACAACAGCTGTTGTGCGCTTGCATAGCAGCAGATATGCGCATGCACAACAGGTGATGTGCATGCGGTGGCCAACTGTTATGCACCCAGCTGTTATCCAGACTTATGACGCACCCTCCTCAGGGATGCCTAGCGGTTTTGCGCTGCAATTTACGCCTGTTGGTCTTTGGAATCGGTGAAGAGTGGTGAAGAGTGGGTGAAGAGTGTCCAAGAACTCTTCACCCCTCGGAATGCCGATAAACATAGGGGTTTCCGAAGGAAAGGTGAAGAGTGAAGAGTAAAAGCGTGTTCGCTTGCAGATAAAAAATGGGACGCAAGCTGTTTCCATGAAAGGAATCGCTTGCGCCCCTGATATTATTGCTTATGAGTAAATGAGCACCCTAAGATTAGAACTTGTAGATAGCACCAAATGAAATGTTGCTGGCATCTACACCAAGTCCGAACAAGGTAATTCCGAGAGTCGCCTATTTTTCGTTATCCCCATCCCTACATTTTTCCCTAAAACTTTGGAAGTTATGATAAGACTTAACATCGCTCCAACAAGGATGGTAGCCAATCTGCCATCGGTGAAGGACAACTCAACATTCCACAATTGTATTGTAGATTAAGGAAAGAGAACCGGATACGATGCTTAGGAGCATATTTTTCCTTATAGACAGACAAACTTCTTCCACTCACACAATTCTCCGCCTTTACTTCTATCGGAATAATCTCATCGTTCCATTGTATAACAAATTCAATCTCCGCCCTACTGTCAGGTGACCAATAAAAGGGGACTTCCCTTCGAAGTATAGGCATGAGAGATTGTAAAATAGCATTTTCTGCCATTGCCCCTTTAAACTCAGTATAATTAGCCGTTGGACTAACAATAATACTACTCGGCAACTTGGCAAGACGGCGTAAGAGGCCACAATCGCAAGCATAAAGTTTGAATGCGCTCAAATCTTCGTATGCAGACAGAGGGAAGAGAGGTCTTGTTATGTTGTTGATACGATAAATCATACCTGCATCTTCCAACCAAAGCAGAGCATCCTCATAGTCTTTAGCTCTTGCCCCAGGCTTAACTACCTTATAAACAAACTTTCTATTTTCCTTTGCCAGTTGAGATGGTAAAGAATGCCAAATGGCATGAATTCGTGGTATTTCACGTGGCTCTGCATATTTGGCGAAATCAAGTTCGTACAAATCCAAAATATCCTGCAAGATGGCATCAACATTTTCCATACCTTGATTTTCCAACATTGCACATGCAGCATCAGGCATACCGCCACACACTAAATATCTTCGATACTCCAATTTTAATTTGTTTAGGATAATCTCCGGAAGTTTCTCTATGGCAGTTAGTTGTTCAATATATTCATAGGTATGGATATCGCTTGCACGCAAAAACTCCTTAAAAGAAAGAGGATACATGCGTACAACTCTTACTTTACCTACAGGAACTGTCATCCTTCGCTTTTTGACAGCAACCCCCAAGAGAGAACCTGCTGCCATGATATGATACTCAGGCGCATCCTCACAAAAATACTTCAAACAATTAAGTGCTTCCTCGCATTCTTGGATTTCATCAAAGATTATCAAAGTTTTTCCCGCAATGATGGGTACATCACAAAAAAGCGCTAATTCCTTGATGATTCTTTCTGGCATTTTGGTGTTTTGAAATACAGACTTCAGTTCTTCTTGCCTATCAAAATCAAACTTAGCGCAGTATTCAAAACTCTCCTTGCCAAAAGTTTCCATTGCCCATGTCTTACCTATTTGTCTTGCTCCTTGCAAAAGAATAGGCTTTCTCATTGGAGCGTCTTTCCACTCCTTAAATGTACTGATTATGTCTCTACTGATTCTCATAAATTACATTATTTAGTGCAGTTTTGCGTGATACTAACACACTTTTCCGCACTTATTTGTGCAAATTGTTGCTTTTGAGGGCAAAGATACAAAAAAATATCGAAAATCATAAGCTCTTAATGGTTCTTTTTTTTAAAATCACATGATTTTCTTTGATTTTTAGGACAATCCAAATATAAAAGATGAGGAAAACGAGGATTTAGTCACAGCAAACATTCAAGATATATGTTGATGGCTGCAAAGCTATAGTAACCTTATTTGATAATATGATAACGTCTTGCACAAGATCTATTATCCAGAACAGAGGTGGAGATGCCTTTTGGGCTGTGTTATGCTGAATACATAGAGCTAATTTCTTTATCACCCTCTCAACATTTTTCCCTAAAATCTTGGAAGTTACGAGGAAAAGTCGTATCTTTGCCAACGAATAGCAATATTGCGTCCACGACCTTATAAAGCGTAAGCAGATGGCAAGATTTATAGACCCACGTGTCGATTGGGCTTTCAAGCGAATCTTTGGAAGTGAGGACACTAAAGAATGCCTGATAACATTCCTCAACGGACTGTTTGAAGACGAGTTGGTAATCAAGGACGTGACGTTTGCCAAGACCGAAAAACTTGGCTTGCGCCCAGATGATCGTGGTGTGGTCTTCGATGTCTATTGCGTCACAAACGAGGGCAAGCATATCATCGTCGAGATGCAGAAGAAAGAACAGGAATACTTTGCCGACAGGGCATTGTATTACACGGCACGTGCCATTGTGCAACAGGGCGTTCGTGGAATCTGGGACTATCACTTGGCTCCAGTCTATACGGTATGTTTCATGGATTTCGTGTCGGA
>ERZ1034949.69-NODE-69-length-66017-cov-54.388830_pt1 | contig 66017 bp, 45 predicted proteins | sample MGYA00520590_ERZ1034949 | MGnify/ENA primary metagenome ERZ1034949 (study PRJEB33766, sample SAMN09781752) | gut metagenome | biome: gut microbiome | host: Homo sapiens | place: Madagascar | study: EMG produced TPA metagenomics assembly of the PRJNA485056 data set...
ATATATATTTATATATAATAAACTTCTAAATAAAGGAAAAAGTGAAGGGTCAGAGAAAAACTGAGGAACTGAGGAACTGAGTCATTGCAGTAAAAACATCATAACCCTCATAAATGCCTGTTTTACAGCTTAACCCTATACTTTAAGAGAGCAAAGCTATGAGTTGTCACCCATAAAACTATGAGTTGTCACCCGCAAAACTATGAGTAAGGAAGTTTAACTACTTTCAATCTGAAAGCATAGTTCAAACATTTCCTTATCACATCCCCAAATTTGGCAGTATCAGAGAAAAGTTGTATCTTTGCACGGAATTCCATCCATTCCTTCCATTCCATCCATATCTACCATACCTTCCAACACCTTCCATACCGCTCCTTCCATGCCATCCCCACAACTCCTTCCGCCCAGCTTCAGCACGCGTCTCTCCATCCGAAGTATTAAAAGGAAAAAGATAAAAAAGGTATGGCTTTTCGAGTTATTTTTTGTACTTTTGCAGCCGATAACGCATTTTGCGAACAAAACAGGATTCTTTAAAGAAAAGAAAGGAAATAACAATGAAGAAAATATTATACTTTGTGGCAGCCCTGGCTGCTGCATCCTTTATCACTACGATGGGTATCAGCTGCAAGTTTGCACCCGACCAGCATGACGGCGACACGGTAGCTGCCAGCGAGTTTTACCCGATAGATACCTCTGCGGCTCATGCCAAGAAGATGGCGAAGATTGCTGCCATCAAGAACGGAAAAGACAGTGTAGGCATCTATTATGTGGGCAGCAATTCTACCAAAGACCTCATCGAACTCGTATCCTATCCTTCACGCCGCGACACGATGATGTACAGCAAGACCCGACACATAAAGGTAAAGGGCAATGCCGACATCAACCACGTGGTTCGTGTAGACTTCTATCTGCATAACGGCAAGGATTCATTAGTGAAATATGTGGAGGAAGTGGAGCTCAAAACAAAAGAATAAAGCACCCCAAGCACACAAAAAAGGCTAGCATACAAAAACGCACACTAGCCTTTTTCGTATTTTATCTTACCTGAATTTCAAATCACTAATAACTAATCACTAATCATAGAATCCCGGCTGCTTGTACTCAATGCCCAGCTCATCATCTACTGTCGCGATGACACCCTGAATCTGACCCATGGCAAACATACGGCCGAGGAGAGTGTAACCGGCATTGTGACCATGATTGCTCTCATCGAATACGCCACCTGGCTCATCTGTGAAGGTCATACCGTGGTCTACTCGCATTGGCAATCGACGACCGGAATTGCACTTGCCTTCCTGCTCAGCCTTCTCGAAGATGCGGCAAAGTTCAATGAGATGGCCGCGACCACCCAAGTGAGAAGCCTCTGTAAAGTTGCCGTTAGGGAAGATGTAGCAAGAACGCAGATGAACAAAATGAGTGCGGTCAGCAAACTGCTTAGCCATTGCCACACAGTCGTTGTGCTCGCCGGCAGAGAATGAACCTGCGCAGAAAGTCAGACCATTGTGCTTGTTTGGCACAGCATCGAGCATCCACTGGATATCCTCGGCACGACCGATGATTCTTGGCAAGCCGAATACAGGATAAGGAGGATCGTCTGGGTGAACACACATGTTGATATCGTACTCATCGCAGATAGGCATGATAGCCTCCAGCCAGTACTTCATGTTCTCCTGCAACTTCTTCTTGTCGATGCCATCATAAAGTTTCAACAAGTCGCGGAACTTCTGGACAGGAGCTGAATCGCCCTCGCTGAAGTTACCCGATACGAAACCCTGAGTCTTGATAATGATATTCTCTACCAGGGCATGATCCTGCTCAGGTGTAGAAGTCTTCTTGATTTCATCAGCCTCAGCCACGAGGTCTCTGCCCCACTTGTGCTCCTTAGAGAACTCAGCCCAATCCTCACGGGCACCCTCACGCTGGAGGATATAGATATCGAAGTAGGCAAACTCGCCCCAGTTCATATAGAGGTTGTTGGCTCCGTTAGGATTCTCATGTGCCAAATCGGTACGAGCCCAGTCTAATACAGGCATGAAGTTGTAGCAGATGCATTTGATGCCTTCCTCGCCCAGGTTGCGGAGACTCTCCTTGTAAACCTCAATCTGATGATCACGGTCAGGACCACCATATTTCAGGGTTTCAACAACAGGCAAAGACTCTACCACGCTCCATTTCATACCATAAGACTCGATGTACTCCTTGAGTTCATGAATTTTCTCGCGTGTCCAAACCTCACCCAGAGGAACATCGTGCAATGCTGTTACGATACCCTCAACACCTATCTGTTTCAACTGTGCAAGCGTAATCTTATCTTTCTTGCCAAACCAGCGCCATGTTCTTTCCATATATATTATATAATGTATAAGTTTAAAAATGAATTATCTTTCAGCAACATACTTATGCAATGTCGCTCTTACAGCACCCTTACCGGCAAAGAGTTCCTTCACCATGCCCTCAATCTGCTCGCCGAAGCCAGCCTCATAAAGATCGAGACCGAACACATCCTTGCGGGAATAGAGGTTCTTGAGGCAAGAGTAGTTCTGATCAGCCTTGCCTACCTCAAGAGGAGCTACGATAGCCTGTAGCTCTGCCAACAATGGGTCAGAAGATGGCTCAAATGGCTTCAGGTTATCATCCAATGCCTTGAGATAACGGGCATAACCTGCCAATACCAGAGGAATCAACACAAGGTTGCTCTTGTCGAGACCGCGATCGATATACTTCTTGATAGTCTCACCGAAACGGATAGAGAGTTTCTGACTGGTATCGGTAGCGATACGCTGAGGAGCATCTGGCATGAACGGGTTAGGCAGACGCTTGTTGATAACGGTGCCGATAAACTCGTATGGATTCAATACACCTGGATCTGTTACTACTGGCATTGCCTCGATATAACCGATCTTCTGGATGAATGAACGCAAATCCTCATCAGCCATCTCGGCAGAAATCAAGGTATAGTCGAGCATGCAGCCATAGATTGACATCGCTGTATGGAGAGGGTTCAGACAGGTGGTTACCTTCATGGTTTCTACCTCATCTACAGTCTTGCGGGATGTATAGAGCGCACCGCCCAACTCCAATGGCGGACGACCGTTGGTATAAGTATCCTCGCAAACGAGATACTGCACTTCCTCGGCATTTACGAAAGGAGCGGTGAAAGTATGCTTCTCGGTGATAATCGTATTGTTATCCTCGAAACCATCCTCAGCGAGCATCGCCTGTACCTTCTCGTGTGGACGAGGAGTAATCTTATCAATCATAGACCAAGGATAGGTAATCTTGCTGCTGTCATTGATATAATCAACGAAACCAGCCTCTACGATACCATCCTGTGCCCAACGCTCAGCATAAGCCTTTACGCCAGCCTTCACATGGTCGCCGTTGTGAGAACAGTTGTCGGTAGACTGAAGAGTAAGTGGCAACTTGCCTGCCTTATAACGCTCATAGAGAAGAGCGGTAAGCTTACCCATAGCAAATACTGCATCAAGACCACGTGCCAGATCAGCATCATTATAAGAATATCCCTTCTCGGTGATGGTGAAAGTAACCATCTGCAAAGTTGGAGCCTGGAAAATCTGAACCAGACGCGCCCAGTCGTCAGCAAACTGCTTGTCAGCCTTGATACTTTCGATAATAGATGCGATAACCTTCTTTTCGATAGTACCATTAGACTGGAGGCTTACGAGAAGAGAGAGATTATTGTAAGGACGATAAACCTTATCGATAATTTCGTAGTCGAAGCTTTCAGCAACAATAACACCACGATCGTACTTGCCGGTGTTAAGTGCATCGTTAAGAATAGCAGCAGGGAACGCACGGAAGATGTTACCTGCACCAAAGTGAACCCAAGTAGGTTCATCATGTGTCTTCTTAGCTACAGCAGCAATATCATACTTAGGGAGCTCATAACCTTTGGCTTCCCATTCTGCAGCTTGAAAGTTGTTAGAAAGAATGTCATTCAGTTTCATAATTAATAATTATTGATGTTGTTTTATGTAAATTATTACCTTTTTATAAGCAATACAATGATTCCTCTTCTGTTGAGTCGGGGCAAAATTACGAATTTAATCTGAAATACCGCTCCTTTTTAGAGATTATTTTAAAATATTGAACAATCAGAAACACAAATTGAACAATTAGAAATGTTACGGTAACCAAAAAAAATACTTTTCGCCCTGTTTCCATTTTAACCGGTAGTAGACTATTTGTATACATTTTACAGATTATCCAGTTCCTTGATCTGCTTTTTCGGTGTCACTCCAAGTCCCTTCAGGCTCTCTACCCTTCTCATCACATTGCCGGTGCCGTCATAGAGTTGCTTCTTAGCCTTATCAAAAGTACCCGAAAGGCGGGTTATCAGATCTCCGATGCCCAGGAAAGTATCTTCGAAGCCTGCCACCTTATCATACAGGTCAGCAGCCGTCTTCACGATTTTCTCCACATTCTTGTTCTGCCGGTCATACTGCCAGAGATTATACGCCAACTGGAGCGCCATGAGCAGATTGCTTGGTGAGATGATGATAATCTTCTTCTGATAAGCATAACGGCTGAGATCAGGCTGCTGCTTCATGGCTGCGATATAGCTGGTCTCGTTAGGAATAAACATCAGTACGAAGCCGATGGCATCATCCACCAGTTTGGAATAGTCTTTGGCTGCCAGTTCATCGATGTGCTTTCGTACGCTCAACGCATGTGCCTTCATCAGGCGTTCCTGTTCAGCCTCATCTTCAGCTGCCAGAGCATCGGAATAGGCGGTAAGCGAAACCTTGGAATCGATGACCACACTTCTGCCTTCCGGGAATCTGACGATGACATCCGGACGGTAGTTCTTTCCCTCTTCATCTTTCGTATTCTCCTGAATGAAGAATTCCTCATCTTTACGAAGTCCGCTGTTCTCCAGGATGGTTTCCAGCACCATCTCGCCCCAGTCGCCCTGCATCTTGCTGTCGCCCTTCAATGCCTTGGTCAGGTTGGCAGCATCGGAGCCTATCTTCTCGGTCTGCTCCTTCAGGTTCAGTACAGCCTGCTGCTGTTCCTGCTGGAAGAGTTTCATCGTTGCCTCGAAGGTGTTCTGCAGTTCCTTCTTGTTCACCTCGTTCTGGGTTTTGCTCTCCTCTACCGATTTCTTGAAATCAGCAAACTGTTCCTTGATAGGTTTCAGGAGTTCATCCATCTGCAGGCGGTTGTTTTCCTGCAGAGCCGACTGTTTGGCAGCCAACTGCTCAGCCGCCACCTTCTGCTGTTCTATCGTCATTCGCTGCATTTCCTGCTTCAGGCTCTCGAGTTTCTGTGCCCACTGCTGATCGCTTTCCGCCCTGAGTTTTGCCGCATACAGCCGCTCGTTCTCCATTTGAGATTTCATTGATTGAACCTCAGAAGCATGATGCAGTTTTATCTGTTCGATGTTAGCCGCCAGCACCTGAGCCTTCGCTACGAGCTGGGTTTTCTCCTCGCCCGCACATTTTGCTTCCATCAGTTTCCCCACGAAGAATCCAATGGCAAGCCCTATGATGATTCCAATTACTATTTCCATTTATCCTTGTTTTGAATGATTCTGTAAATCTGCAAAAATTATGATTTGCAAAAGTAATCATTTCAAGACATAACACCAAACATCATGGGGGATTCTTGTAGATATTTAACTCTTCTGCATTTAACTATGCAAACAAAAAGAGCGCACCACTATTGGCACGCTCTTTTCTTTAACTCATCTTTTAAATATACATTATCGGTTGGCAGTAGGCCACTGATAAGTATCAGTGCAATGGATATCAGCACTCTGGTCGGCAATCATCAACTTGAAGTCGCCTTCCTCCAATCTCCATTTGCCATTCCAACCTACGAAGGCCAAATCGTCTGCCTTTAATTCAAATGTCATGGTCTTGGTCTCACCAGGCTGAAGTTCCACCTTGTCGAAGGCACGGAGACGACGGCCATCAGGCACCATACTAGCGATGAGATCGCTGCTGAACAGGAGAACACTCTCCTTGCCTGCCACCTTTCCCGTATTCTTCACATCCACGCTCACCTTGACGATGTCGCCGTGGCGGAAATCAGACTGAGAAACCTTCAGGTTGCTATATTTGTAAGAGGTATAACTCAAACCATATCCGAAGCCCCACTGCTGGGTAATCTTCGCATTGTAGTCGTAAGCACCTTCCATCGTACCCACCTCCTCACTCTTCTTGAAGTCATAGTTGGCGAGTGAATTGATTTCCTTAGGATAGGTGTAAGGCATCTTACCACTGAAGTTTGACTTGCCCGATACCAGGTTTGCCAAGGCATCGCCGCCCATATTGCCAGGAATAAGGATGTCGATGATACCCTGTGCCAATGGTTCGATGTCAGCGATGAGACGAGGGCGACCTTCATTCAATACCAGAACGACAGGCTTACCGGTCTTGGCGAGTTCCTTCACGAGATTACGCTGGTTCTCTGAGAGCCAAAGGTCGGTCAGATTGCCCGGAGTCTCTGTGTAAGAGTTCTCACCGATGCAGGCAACGATGATATCAGCATCCTTTGCTGCATCAACTGCGCCCTGAATCTGAGGTTCGTTCTCCTCCCAGTACTTGCCTTTCTCATTATAGGTAACACCCTGGTTCAAGATGACATTCTCCTTGCCATACTCATTACAGAATGCCTCATAGATAGTATTGTACTTGCCGGCAAACTCATCGGCACGATGTCCCTGCCAGGTATAGCTCCATCCACCATCCAGGCAGCGCATCTGATTGGCATTAGGACCCGTAAGGAGGATCTTCTTGCCATGCTGCAAAGGAAGGATATTACCCTCGTTCTTCAGGAGCACCATACTCTCGGTAGCTCCCTCCAAGGCAAGCTTGGCAAACTCCTTGCCACCAAACTTAGGATAATTCTTCAGTTTCTGGGTTGGGTTCTTGAAGAGGTCGAGACGGTACTTCATGCGAAGCACACGACGGCAGGCATCATCGATGCGACTCATCGGAATCTTACCTTCCTTCACCAGTTCTACAAGGTAGCCACAAGCATCGCAAGAATAAGGTTCCATAATCATGTCGATACCGGCATTGATGGCGATGCGGAGCGCATCCTTCTTGTCCTTTGCCACCATCTCACGAGTATAGAGATTGTTGATGTCTGCCCAGTCGGTGATGAGCACACCATCCCATCCAGTCTCTTCCTTCAGCCATCCTGTCAGAATGTCCTTGTTGGCATGCATCGGCATACCATTGACGGAAGCGGAATTCACCATCACGGTCAAGGCTCCAGCCTGCAGACCCGCCAGGAAAGGAGCGAAGTGCTTCTCTCGCAAGTCGGCAGGAGAGATATAGGCTGGCGTACGGTCTTTACCGGTCCAAGGCACACCATAGCCCATGAAGTGCTTCATTGAAGTGGCAATGTGATACTGGTCGATGTTGTTTGGGTCCTCGCCCTGGAAACCATAGACCATCGCCTTGCCCATCTCTGAACTGAGGTAGCAATCCTCGCCAAAGTTCTCCCAGATGCGAGGCCAACGGGCATCACGACCGAGGTCAACGGTAGGACTGTAAGTCCAAGGTATGCTCACCGCACGAGTCTCATAAGCGGTAGCCTCAGCCGAACGGCGAGCTATCTCACGATTGAAGGTGGCAGCCACATTGATGTTCTGCGGGAAGAGGGTTCCGCCCTGTGTATAAGTAGAACCGTGGTTCTGGTCGAGACCGAAGACACAAGGGATGCCGATGCGCTTCATCGAGATCTTCTGAATCTGCGCGATGTACTTCTCCCACTGCTTGGCGGTTGGTGCGCAGGTATTTGGAGCGTTGAGGATAGAGCCAATCTTATAGCGGGAAAGGATAGAATCGGTCTTGTGCTCGTCGATATAGAACACACCATTCTTGTCGTTGGCACCAAAGAGGTCGGTCACCAATTCCATCATCTGGCCTATCTTTTCCTCCAAGGTGAGTTTCTTCAGGGTTTGTTCTACCTGAGCCTCCATCTTAGGGTCGCTCTTGATGACCGGAACATTGGCACTGGCTGTATAAGCCAATGCCAACATTGAAATAGATAATAATATTTTCTTCATAAATTCAAAGGTTTGACGTTTTATGATAAAACGGAAATCTTTCTAATATATTATTCAATAGTTACTTTTTTTACGGTGTAACCGTCACCCACGAGGAGGAGACCATTCTGCTCTGTCAAGAGCTGGATAGACAAGTCGGTCAGTTCAAACTCCCATTTAGCAGGTCCATTCACCATGATGTCGCCACGTTCTGGGTCGCCCTTACCTGTAAGGATGTTGTTCCACCAAGCTGTGGCAGCGGTACCCTGACCATTTCCATCTACATAGACACGGAGGATGGTGCCAGCCTTCACCTTTGAGAGGAAGGTATCCTTCAAGGCATCGAACGGTGTACCCCATGTCACGGCAAACTCACCTTCCCAGATGGTGTTCTCCATAGATGGGCGAGCCTCGGTGGTTACCTTGATGGTACCGCAAGGGAACTGTACGCCATTGCCATCTACCAAAGTAATATCATAGTCACCATTCTCCAAACCTGTAGGAGCTGTGAGCTTCAAGGCTGTGCCCTCTTCGAGAACCTCGAAGGCTACTTCCTTGCCACCTACCAACACCTTAGCTACTGTACCGAGATTCTTGCACTTATGGATGGTTGTCTCAGCACCTGGAGCTACCCAAAGCTCCACAGCGTTGGAACCCAAGGCTGGGTCATCGGCAGCAGGAGTTACGGTAACTTTCAAGGTGCGGGATGTGCTCTTGCCCTTGGTGGTGGTTGCCACAATCTTCAGTTCATGATTACCTACAGGCAAAGTTTGGTCGATAGTATTACCTTCGGCAATCTGAGTGCCATCGAGCAACCATGTCACAGTGGTGTAGTGAACAGGAGTCACCTTGATTTCCAACTTATAATTAGTCTTGCGGTCTATCTTGGAATCAGCCAAGTCGGTGTTCAAGATACGTGGATTGTCATCTTCGCTGACGGTGAAATATGGATCATCGTCAGAAGAACAGGAAGACATGGTAGATGTACCAGCCAGTGCGAAACCCACGGCTAAGAGCATCATCATAGCCTTCAAGACTTTTCCCTTATATTGTTTCATTGTCTTATTCATCATTAATTATTCTATTTATTGTCCTATAAAACTTAACATTTAACATTAAGCATTAAACACTACTCACTGTATCCCTTTCCGAATGGAGGATTGAAGTCTGGCTGAAGGTTTACATCAGCCTTGTCCCACCAGAGACGCTTGTGCCAGTTGTCGGTACCACCCATGCGGTCGATGGCAGCCTTGTAGTTGGCATTGTTGTACTGAGCTTCCAACTCAGGATACTGCAAGCGGACAGGCATTGACCAATCGGAATCCGTATAAGTGAAACCATTCTTGGTCAAGAGATCACGATTCAAGATGGCAGGATAGTCTGAGCGGCGCATGTTAGCCCAACCCTCAGAAGGGTTCATCATGTGGAGAATCCAAGCCTGGGTGTTGATGGTCTCCTTAGGATTGTCACCCAACTTGTTGTTGGCAATGAACTCATTGATCTCATCCTCAGAAATCTTGTTGGACGTGAGATAGTAGTTGTTGAGCAACTCCATGCTGGCACGAACACCAGCCTCGTAGTGACTCTCAGCATCACCACCACCTACATTCCAACCCTTGGTGGCAGCCTCAGCCTTGAGGAACTCCACCTCAGCATAGCTCATCAAGTCGCCAGGGCAAGAAGGCATCTCGAAGTCGATGTTCAGGCAAGGACGACTAGCTCGGGCTATATAATCAGAGTTGGCATAAGTGTTCTCGTCAATCTCTGCATACTTCTTCAAAGTAGGAAGGTCATCCAACGTAGGTGGATTCATCCAGTCTGTGTACCAGGCTGCACCAGGGTTGCAAGGCTCCTCACCGAGGTTCTTGCTCTGGAAGTAAGCCAGGAAATCATCGGTCAAGTCGATGTTCTGCTCCTTATCTGGCTTCACCTGACTACGCTTGATATTGTAGTAGTGACGGCAGATGCGATAGAGACGAGGGTCGTTGGTATTCTGCAACTGATAGAACAAGGTAGAGCATACCATGGTAGGCGATGTGGCATCCTGACCATATAGAATCTCACTCAATGCATTGGCACGGAAATCGTAATCGTTGGCTCCATCATAATAGGTAAATGGAGCATCAGCATACTTGATATAAGCATCATCTGCTGCACTGGCGATAGCACCGGCAACCACAGCCTTCTCAAACTCCTCCTTTGCCTTCTGTGGATTAACATCGGAAATGCGCATGGCATAGCGCATACGGAGTGCATTGGCATACTTCTTCCACTGAGCTACATCACCACCCATGCTGGTGACATCACCAGAAATGTGGTCGGTACCTGTGCCAAGCTGCTTCTCGCAAGCGTCAAGTTCATCGAAGAACCAGCTGTAGAGTTCCTCTACGGTATCATACTTAGGGGTGGAGATACCTGAGATATAACCCAGACCTGCCTCCGAACAAGGCACGTCACCGTAGGTATCTGCCAAAACTGCCGTGAGATAGACACGGTGGATACGAAGTGCCGCATTCAAGTTTACCTTGTCAGCAGAATTGTGGATGGCATCCACAAGGTTCTTGATACTGATTTCATAATAGCGGTCCCAAACTCGACGGGACATATCATCTTCTCTGAAATTAGAACCAGCGTAATTGGTTACATTCCAACCACCAGCGAAATACTGTGGAAAACCAGATATATAGTTACGGTAGGTATCCATCAGACTGAAGTCACCGTAAGTCTGCAACAAAGCTGTTGTCAACTGTGCGTTAGGGTCGAGCTCGTTCACCTTGGTCTTGTCGGTATTGATGTTGCTCAAGGTATCATCAGAGCAAGAAGTCATCGCAGTGCCGGTTGCCATCAGGGCGAAAGCCATCATCAGGCTGCTCTTACCTATATATTTCTTGATTATATTGTTCATTTTCTTACCTTATTATATATTAGAACTCTTCTAAAGAAATTGATTCATTTTTTCGAGACTAGAACTTCACGTTCACGTTCAAACCATAACTCTTGCGAGATGGCAGGGAACCATATTCCAGACCGAGACCTGAGGTGTTGTAGCTGGAGTCTGGGTCGATGTTAGGAATGTTCTTCCAAACAATGAATGGGTTACGAGCCACGAAGGATACGGTCAAGCCTTTGACATACTTGCCCAGGATGCTCTCTGGGAAGGTATAGCCGAAAGTAATCTCACGACACTTCACGTAAGAGTTGTCGTAAACAAAGGCACTCTGCACGCCATTTGCCACATGCTTCCAGTAATCTTCAGGGTTCACGGCGATGTCGTTCTTGCGATAAGTACCGTCGCCATTGTCGATAACACCCTCTACGACAAGTCCTTTGCAGTTACCAGTCTCACGCCATGCGGCAAGATCCATCCCCGAAGCCTTGCGAGCCTCCTCGGAAGTGTACCACTCCTCACGGCCTGCCAATGTTCCCTTTGCCTTACCTGTCTGGTATGCAGAACGCATGGACATAGAGTAGATGTCGGCACCTACCTTCACATCGAAGGATGCAGAGAGGCGGAAGTTCTTGTAGCTGAAGGTTGAGTAGAAACCACCTGTCCAGTCCCAAGTAGAATTGCCGATGGTCTTGACCTTCTGGTCAATCTTTGGAAGACCAGTAGCTGCATCGACAACCACCTGTCCCTTGTCGTTGTAGAGGAAGTCGTGTCCACGGATAGCTCCATAGTTCTCGCCAACCTGAGCACCTACTGATACACCACACCATGTGGCCTTGGCAAGCTCAAAATAGTCCATGCCATCTACGAGCGACTTCACCTTGTTGGTATTCTTCGAGAAGTTGACACCCAAGTCCCAAGCGAAGTCCTTGATCTGCAAGGCACGGGCATTGAGGGCAATCTCGACACCCTGGTTCTGAATCTCACCGGCATTGATGAGGCGGTAAGCATAGCCAGAGGTGGTGGTTGAAGCCAAACTCAAAATCTGGTTCTTGGAGTTCTGGTTGTAATAGGTGGCATCCAAGCCCAAGCGTCCGTTAAGGAACTTCATCTCCAAACCTACCTCGTAAGAACCTGTCATTGTAGGCTTCAAATCCTTGTTCGGCTGTGTTGAGTTGGCTATCATACCGATGGTATAACCCGAGTAGCTGTACTTGCCCGTGGTATAGTTGAGTGCCAACAGGTATGGATCGGTATCGCTACCTACCTTTGCCCAAGATGCGCGAATCTTACCATAATTGATGAACTTCTTGTTCTTGATAAACTCAGAGAAAACCAAACTACCCGATACAGATGGATATACGTATGTATTATTATTTGTAGGGAGCGTAGACGACTTATCGCCACGGAGGGTTCCCTCCAAATAGTAAGTATGCTTGTAGCCAAGGCTTGCGCTGGCATAGAGAGAGCTGATCTGTTTCTTGTACATGCTCTCACGAGTGTTCTGTTCCTGATAGTTCATGATGTTCTGGATGCCATTCATCTGCTGGTTGAGACCGATGTTTGTAGTGGTCTTGTTGTTCACCTTGAAGATGTTACCACCAGCGGTAGCGTTGACATCGAAGTCGCCCCATGAGTTGTTGTAGAGGGCGAGTATCTCGGCATTAAGTGTGCGGTTGTTGAAGATTTGGTCGGTAAGCTTTCCGGCAGGAGTTCCTGGAGTTGTCTTGGCAATGAAGTCCTCGAAGTTCATGCTGTTGATATCGGTACCGATAGTACCCTGCAACTTGAGGTGCTTGTTGATGTTCCAGATTGCCTTACCCGTAAAACGGAACACGTCCTTGTCGGATGTATTGCTGTTCTTATAGAGATCCCAGTATGGGTTCTTGTTATACTGATCGTTACCATTCCAGTTGGAGTAGTTGCCGTCGGCATCCTCATAGTGCTTCAACCAAGCCTGGTCGTAGGTACCAGCCAGGGTCATGAGGTTCTTACCCACGTTGCTCTGAGAGTCACCAAGGGCAGGACGGTTCTTCACCTTCTCACGAGTATAGTTGGCGGTGAAGTCAAAGTCAACAGGACCAGCTGAGGTATTCACACGGAGGTTGAAGTTGTCACGACTCATATTGGTATTTGGCAAGATATCCTTGTTGCGCATATCGGTAACAGAGAAACGCATACCCGTCTTACCGGAATTAACTGAGAGGATGGCAGAATTCTGAGTGGTGAAACCTGTACGGAAGAAACCAGAAGCATTGTTAGGATGCATCATGAATGGACGCTCCTCGCCATCGAAATACTTGAACATGAAGTCATCGGCCTTAGGTCCCCAACTGGCATTGGTACCAGAAGTGCTCGAATTAGGAAGCTCGCCATTGTAGCCAGCACCGTATATCTCCTGAATGTCGTCCCATTTAGCCAACTGGGTATCGATAGTATAAGAACCATTGTACTCCACGGAAATTCTATCCTTCTCCGCCTTCTTGGTCGTAATCAAGATAACACCATGAGAAGCACGGCTACCATAGAGGGCAGAGGCAGCAGGACCTTTCAATACGGTCATCGTCTCGATATCGTCAGGATTGATGGCAGAGATACCATCACCGAGGTCATAGCCACCAGCTTCACCAGCACTGCCAAAGTTGGTATTATCCAAAGGCACACCATCCACCACGTAAAGAGGCTGGTTATTGCCTGCCATTTCTGTATTACCACGAAGAAGCACGCGGGTAGAACCAGAAGCACCGCCAGCGGTGTTCTGCACAACGAGACCAGCCACCTTACCAGAAAGAGAGTTGATGACGTTGGTTTCCTTCGCCTTGGTAAGTTCCTCACCTTTAACCTCCTCCAAGCCATAGCCGAGAGCCTTGCGGTCGCGCTTGATACCGAGGGCGGTAACAACGACCTCATTCAAAGCCTTACCATCCTCCTGCATCTGTATTTTCATGCCATTAGCAGCTTTCACGGTCATCGTCTTGTAACCGATGTAGCTCACTTCGAGCGTTGCTCCAGGCTTGCAGTTCAACGTAAAGTTACCATCTATATCGGTAACGGCACCATTGGTTGTACCAGCCACCTTCACGCTAGCGCCAATCAAGGTTTCGCCAGTGGCATCCACCACTGTACCCTTGATGCCTTGGTTCTGCTGAACGCTCATCGCTGCATTGTTCATCTGGGCAGCGAGAATGGCTGAAGCAGGCATCCACATCAAACCTGCACCGAGCAGGCCGAGAAACATAGTTTTCTTTCTCATAATTGATATTTTGTTTTTAATTTAACATTATTCTTTCCCAAAGATTCCTTCGAGAATCCAAGGAGCATTCACCTTCATACTCTTGAAACGGTCGAAGATGCCATACTTCTCAGAGCCGTTGCCGAAGTGGTTGTTGTCCCAAACGAAAGTAGAGAAGCCTCGTTTGCGAGCCTCCGTTGTCAAGAACTTACAGTAGTAGGTCATGTTTTCATGCACTTTCTCTGAGTTTGACTTATAGTGATCGGTTACTCCCCACTCTCCTATAACGATACCCAGTCCTTTGTTGCTCCAGGTATTCACCGCCTTGTCGAAGAAATCCGTCATCGTCTTCTCGTTTTCTGCAGGTATCTTGCCAGCATCCTTGTAGGCATCACCCCAGTAATCGTAGGTGCAATCGCCGGCGTAGCTCCATGGCTGATAGTAGTGAAATTCCACACTCATATAGTTGTTGCCATTGCCTTCGGCATCCTTCGGAATGATGAAATCTCCATTCTCTATGCCAAACCATGGGTTACAAACGTAAGTCTGTAAGATGAGGTGGCGCTTGGCATTGTTGCCGCCTGTGGCACGAACCATATCCACGAATATCTGATTGTAAGCATTCTGCACTTCGAGGTTCTCGGCAGTAGGTTTGCCCCAGTTGTCCCTGATGTGAACCTCATTGGTACCGGCGAAAGCCAAGCGACTGTCATAATTGGCAAACTCTGAGGCGATATTCATCCAGAGGAGCGCAAGCTTCTGGCAGTTTTCTTCCTTATATTGATAAGTAGGACGACCTTCGAGCCATTTTTCATGATGCACATTGATGATAACCTTCAAACCATTGTCAAGGCACCAGCCCACCACCTCCTTGATACGGGCAATCCAAGCCTTGTCGATGCTCATCGCCTGAGCGTTGGTAATGTGGCACTGCCAACGGATTGGAATACGGATGGCATTGAAACCTGCCTTCTTCACAGCTTGTATCATCTTCTTGGTAACAACGGGATTGCCCCAGGCTGTCTCTGCATGGATAGAACCATCAGGGTTGCCAATCTGCATCGACTCACCATCCTGTCCAGGAGCTGAGCACTCGAATTCGTTGCCAAGATTCCACCCCACAACGTCTTTATTCCATTGCTGGGCAGTAGGCATGGATTCGCCTACGCCATCTGAACTGCTGGATGAGTGCAACGTACTTGCTTCGCATGAGAAACATGTGAAGACGCCTATTAAAAAGAGGCTAAATTTCAAAAAGTTCCTTTTCATTTTTATGTTTATATTGTTATTGTTTCGTTTTTTAAATAACTGTTTAACTTACGTAACAGAATCTGGCTGCAAAGATAAAGAAAAGGAACTTTCAGAGGGTTAGATAACAAACAAAAAAGGTTTCAATTCAGACATATCGTCTAAACAGAAACCTTTTCTTCGAATTTAAAACTCTAATTTACAGATACTTACTTGGAGAAACTCCAAAGTGCTTTTTAAATACAGTACTAAAGTACTTCACATTTACAAAACCGGCTTTCACAGATACATCCAGCACACTATCCCCCTGTTTCAGGAAGATTGCAGCCTGCTCCAGACGTATCAAACGCATAAAATCCTGCGGACTTTGGCCCGTAAGAGTCTTCAGCCTACCATAGAAAAGCGTTCTGCTCATCGCCATCTCTCTACAGAGTCGGTCGATATTAAAGTCTGTGTCGCTCAGATGAGTCAACACCAAACGGGTAGCTTTATCTACAAAAGCCTGGTCTTGCGGATTCAGAACAGCTTCTGCCACATTTTCGAATGTCTGGCCTTGCTTATTCAAGACAGTATCATCCTTTTTCTCTTCAGAAGCTCCAGTAGGTTCCAAGTATTCATTGGAAGAATCAGAACCCACAATCTGCCCGGAAGAGGCAGACTCAGAAGCAACCTCTCCTCTAACAAGAGCAAGGCTTCTGTCCATATAATACTGACTTAACCGGCGACGATTCTTCAAAATACTGGCAACCTTACTCGCAAGAATAGCAGTATCGAATGGCTTGGCTATATAGTCATCAGCACCCAGTCCGAGTCCCTCTATCATAAAGTCACGACCAGCCTTAGCAGTCAGCAGGATAACAGGCAGCCATGATGTTTCCTTATTTTCCTTGATGCTGCGACAGAACTCATCTCCGTGCATTCCCGGCATCATGACATCAGATACAACGATATCACATACCCCGCCCTCTTTCAAATATTTCAAGGCAGCCTCTGCACTCTCCACATCAACTACCTGATAAGAATCACCAAAAGTCATTCTGATATATTTGCGAAGATCTTCATTGTCATCGACAAAAAGAAGTGTATCTGTTGAAACATCAGCATCCTGCAGAACCGCAGAAGACACAGTCTGGCAAGTTTCATCATGCTTATCTTCAGCTAAAGAAGATTCAGTTGCAACATTTTTCTTTTCTCCTACAAGCCGAACAGAAGAATCTGTTACATTACCTAATGGCACCTTCACACAGAAAGTAGTACCCTTTCCTTCCTCACTTACGAAACTAAGCTTTCCTCCTAATTTCTCCACAAGCTTTCGTGTAAGCATCAATCCTAATCCACTTCCCATTTCCTGAGAATTTATCGCATTAGAAGCCCTGAAGAAGGTCTTGAAGATACTCTTAATTTCGGCCTTTGGAATACCTATACCTGTATCACATACATGAATCATAGCCATCTTACCTTCAACAGAAGCCGACAACGTAACCTTTCCACCTTGAGGTGTATATTTGATAGCATTCGAGAGAAGATTTTCCAATATCAGATCCATCATTTTGACATCAGAATGAATCTGTTGCTGCGGACACGTTTCAATACACAGTTGAATATGCTTCTCCTGAGCTGCCAACACAAACTTTTCCAACTGCACACGTAAAAGCATCGGCAATTCTATATTTTGCAGGCGAACCTGTTCGGCAGACTGCTCTACCTTTTGGAAGTCAAGCAATTCTGTTACCATCTTCAATAGTTTGTTGCCGTTGCGATGCGCCATATCCAAGAATCCACGACTTTTCTCACTCAAGTTGGAATCATTGGCCAGATTATCTAGAGGAGCCAACACGAGACTCAAAGGAGTACGTATGTTATGGGCAGTATTAACGAAGAAATTGATTTTCTCATCATAATACTTTCGCTGTAAGCGCTCTTTGTAATATTGCCAGACAAAATATAAGATGGCAGCAAAAATACAGAGATAGATAATCCATGCCCACCAGGTATTCCACCAAGGTTGGGCTATATGAATTTCCAAAGTTGTTTCTCCCAATTCTCTACCATTACTTCTGCAGATAGCCTTTACATGAAGCACATAGCTGCCCGAAGGCAAATTTACAAATCGTGCCAACTGATTAGAAGATGGTTTACTCCAATTACGGTCGTATCCTTCCAAATAATATTGATATTGAATATCATACTGGTATTGATAATTGATACTCTCGAAAGAAACAACCAGCGTATTCTCATTATGGCTAAGACTCAATTTGCCTTTCTTCAACATTTCAAAGAGACATTCATTCCAGTAATCGGAACGTTCGACACCTTCAACCTCAACACTATGAATACGAAGTGGAGCGGCATAATTCAAACCTTTGGCAAACATAGGAGCCAAAGCGACAACTCCATCGTTGCTGCCAAAAAGCACCCTGCCATCTGAAGTACACGCAACAGACATACGGTTATACTCACGTTCCATTCCCTTAAAGATGTTGAGGTTTACTATCTTCCCCTGTTTCATGAACGCCAAACCTTTATCCGTACTTATCCACAAATTGCCATTAATACCTTTTATAAGTCCATAAACAGTATTAGAAGGCAAAGCGTCCTGATTAGTATAACGCTTAAACTTCTTTGTCAGGAAATCATAATCATAGAGTCCTCCTCCATCCGTTCCGATCCAGATATGACGGGAATCCTGAAAAGCCATACTGTTGACAAACAAATTAATGTCTTTACCGGGATACTGTTCTGGATAAAAGAAACGACGAGGATGCAAAGGTTCGCGCTTATCAATCAAATAGCCTCCATGCGAAGTTCCTACAGCAATAAAACGCTTATCCGGTGATTCCGTGATGCATTGCACTTCGTTGACAGGCAGATAGAATACAGACTTTCCCGTTCCATTCAAATTATATTTATCTGAAGGGAAACAAGCCATATCTCCATCCAAACATCCCACCCAAATATTACCATCGCTATCAGTTAAAAGACTGAATACGTAATCACTCTTCAACATTCCTGTTTCCACAGAATAAGCAGGCATACTAGTGCCATCAGCATGAACCTGATATACGCCATTACCATAGGTACCAACCAGAATTCTGCCGTCTACAGTCTGACAAATCGTAAGCGCCACTTTATTATATAATCCATGATGCCAAAGACGAGTCTGCGCATCATAAACACTTACTCCTTTATCTGTGGCATACCATATTTTCCCATCACGGCTTTGGAAAACATCGTTCACACAATTATCTATCAGTGATTGATTGTTGAGATATTCATGTGTGATATATTCCAATGTATGTTTCATCGGTATTGCCAAATCTACTCCTCCCGAATAAGAGCCTGTCCATAAATCGCCAAAACGATCGCAGCACAAGGTATATAATCCATTACCATTCAGCACGTTACCAGGACGTCCATCTGTATCAAGCAAGAGTTTGGTTTGTTTATTCGAACTGTCATAAGCATATATTCCAGCTCCATCTACAGCCATCAGAAGAGTCTGCTTATCATATAAAATGATTGAACGTACGGGAATTTTAGGAATGTTTTGCAAAGATTGGAAATCAGCAGATTTTATCAGCTTCCAAGTACAATCATCCAGCACTTTAACTCCTTCATGAAAAGTACCCAGCCAGATACGATGTCCCACAATATCATGATAAGAGGATACTACAGAACTGCCACTAATCTTCTTTTCTAACTTCCGGGCAGACATCGAATAGCAATAAACATCTTTAAATGTTCCTATCAAGAGTTTCTCACCTATAAATTGGATATGATTAATATAGGTATTTTTCAATACAAACCTACCCTTAGCTGTCTCCCGAACTATCTCCTTTCCACCAGTAGCTGCTGATAAGCAATAAATGCCTCTATCCATAGCTAACCAGAAATTGCACTTTTCGTCTACCAACAGTTCGTTCAACACGATACTTCCACCTAAAATATTCTGAAGATTACATTTCAAGACAAATGCATCTTTCCTCCTATCATATATATACACCTTTCCCTTGTTGTCGTAGGCGTAAATCAGATGTTGCGCATCCTTAGTCAGTTTAATACTTCTACCACTAGCATCACTATACGGCATCTCTGTGTATAAAGTATAATTGGTTACTTGTTGCCCATTATATCGGTCAACTCCACGCTTAGTACTTATCCACATGGCACCATCCTTTGCCTCGACAATAGAATAAACTCGAGGGCTGGAAAGACCATTGTCAGCATTGAGATTGGAAAGCATGAACATATTTCTGGAAACATGCGCAAATGCCTGAAGAGCCGATGCCAACAGCAGCAATATAATTAGAGTGCAGGATTTATATCGTTTCATAATTCTTTCATTGATATTATTTGGGGACAAAGATAATACAAAAAAATGAAAAACAAATAGAATAATGAGATAAAATGAAAAAAATCTATTATCTTTGCAACACATTAATATAAAGATATAGACTATGATCAAAAGATTATTATCCTTTCTAGACGCATCGCCAGTGAATTTCCTGGCAGTAAAGAATATCTCCGAGGAATTGGAGAAGAACGGGTTCCGCCGTATGAACCCACAGGAGCCTTTGGGCAAGATTGAAGCGGGTGAAAAGTTCTTCGTTACCAAGAACGACTCTTCCATCTACGCCTTCCAAATCGGAAAGAAGCCTTTGGCAGATGCCGGTTTCCACATGATCTGCGCCCACTGCGACTCGCCTACCTTCCGCATCAAGCCTAACGCCGAGATGCTTTGCGAGGGCGGTATTGTAAAACTGAATACCGAGGTTTATGGTGGTCCTATCATGTCAACCTGGTTCGACCGTCCGCTCACTTTGGCAGGTAGAGTTATCGTGAAGGGCGAGAATGCGATGAATCCCCATACGCTCCTTCTTCATGTGAAGCGCCCATTGCTGCAGATCAGCAATCTCGCTATCCACTTCAACCGTCAGGTGAATGATGGTGTGAAGTTGAGCAAGCAGAAGGATGTACTCCCTATCCTCGGCATCATCAATGATGAACTGGAGAAGGGTAACCTCCTGATGAACGTGATTACCAGCGAACTGAATATCCAGAAAGAAGATGTTCTTGATTTCGATCTCTATCTGGCTGATGCCACTCAAGCCTGCACCTTCGGTGTACACGATGAGTTTATCTCTTCAGGCAGACTCGATGACCTGTCTATGTGCTGGGCTGGTGTAGAGGCGATGATTGCATCTGATGCCAATGATACCACCCAGGTTCTCGCCATCTTCGATAATGAAGAAACGGGGTCTCAGACCAAACAGGGAGCCGGAAGTCCATTCCTTTCATATATGCTCCAGCGCATCGCCCTGGCACAGAGCCATACAGAAGAGGCTTATTATCAGGCAGTAGAGCGTGCCTTCATGATTTCAGCCGATAATGCGCATGCCTGGCATCCTAACTATAGCGAAAAATTCGACCCTACGAATCATCCTAAATTGGGCGGTGGTCCGGTCATCAAGTTCAATGCAGCCCAGAAGTATGCGAGCGATGCTGTATCAGCAGCCATCTTCGCCAACATCTGCGATGCAGCAGGTGTACCATGCCAGCGTTTCGTAAACCACAGCGATGTAGCAGGTGGCAGCACCTTGGGCAATATCCTCGCCTCTTCCATCCCATTGAAGGGTGTGGATATGGGCAATGCCATCCTCGCTATGCACAGTTGCCGCGAAACCGGTAGCGTTATCGACCACGAATATTGCGTGAAGGCATTCACCAAGTTCTATCAGTTGTAAGCAATCCCGATTTATCTCTTCACTCTTCACCTTCTCGCCCGTAACCCCTCTGTTTATCGGGGTTTCGGGAGGTGAAGAGTTTTCTTTATCTCTTCACCCACTCTTCACCCCTCTTCACCCATATAGAAATACACTATACGCAATATGGGGGAAAAAAAGAGGGAAAAGCATGGCGGTTTGGAAAAATAATCGTAAATTTGCAATTGGAAAACAAAGATTAGGAATTATGATAGAGACTAACGATAGAATATTGCCGGTAGGCATCCAGTCTTTCGAGGAAATCAGAAAGGGTGGATATCTTTATGTTGACAAGACAGATATCATCTGGCAACTTGCCAACAGAGGGAAAAAGTATAATTACCTGAGCCGTCCACGCCGCTTTGGTAAATCCGTTCTTGTAGATACGCTCGAAGCCTACTTCATGGGTAAGAAGGAACTCTTTGAGGGGTTGAAGATCATGCAGATGGAGACGGAATGGGTGAAGCGACCTGTCATCAGACTGGATATGAGCCAGGCTGGCGCAGAGCCGGAAAGTCTGAAAGGTTATCTAGACTATACATTTCAGAAATATGAATCTTTGTATGAGATAGAAACAAGAGGTAATTCTCCGTTAGCTACTCGTCTGATAGAAATTATAAAGACTGCATACAACAAAACAGGTTTGCAGGTGGCCATTCTCATCGATGAATATGACTCTCCATTGCAGCATTCCTGGAAGACTCCGTTATACGAAAAATGTACGGCAATATACAGAGACGTATTTGTCATTCTCAAATCTATGGACAAATTCGAAAACTTTATTTTTATCACAGGCTGCACCAAATTTTCGCAATTCTCCCTAACCTCAGGTCTCAACAATTTGAGTTTCATTGGTTTTGATTCAGAATATGCTGCTCTATGTGGTATCACAAAAGAAGAAGCTATCTGTTATTTCAAACCGGAAATCAACAAATTGGCAGCATGTAAAGGATGGACATTCGATGAAGCTGCAATGCATCTGTCTTCTTATTATGGTGGCTATCACTTCAGTAGTAGAAACAAGGTTGATGTATTCAATCCTTTCTGTCTTATCAATGCATTGGCAGATTCTGATTTGAAGAACTATTGGTTTTCATCCGGGACATCGCCACTACTCTCTAAGTTTGAAGATGATATTAAAAAGAGGTTGAAAGATTTCGAGTATTGTCCGATAATTAGCGATACACTGGAGACTTCTGATGTGACTGATGGTGGAGCAGAACTTGTCCTTTATCAGTTGGGGTATCTTACGATAAAGGGATATATGGATGGAATCTATTTGCTAGGATTTCCGAATTCTGAGGTAAAAAAATCACTTTACGAGACGATATTGCCAGTGCTTACTTCAGAAACTGAGCAATAACGGCGGTGTAGATGCTGCCACAGAACAGATAAAAGCCAAGCAGTATGCCGAGCCATTCAAGGCTGATAAGAGAAAAGTAATCGCCCTTGCCATAGAACTGGATGATAAGGGAAAAGGATTGGTAGATTGGAAGGAAGTATAAGGAAGAAAGCGGAAAAGCCCCCGAAGCGTAATAGCTCCGGGGGCTTTCCGTATTTATCACCAGGCATTGTATCTACTGAATCTGCAGTATCTGGTCTTCCGTCAAACCAGTTATTTCCAGGATTGTCGCCTCATCCATACCTTTTGCTAGCATATTCTTAGCAATCTCAATACTTCTTTGGCTTTTGCCTACTTCTTCGCCTTTTGCCATACCTTGCTTCATGCCTTCTTCCATGCCTTTTTCCATGCCTTCTTCCATTCCTTTCTGGTACCTGTCATCTAGGAGGGTTCTTTCAACACTTACCGAATCCCAGAATTTCTCATAGGCACGGAGCTCAGCATCTGTAAAGCCGGAAACTTCAAGATCTTCTACAGCTTTTCCTATCTCTGGGTCATTAAGCAGGTCGGAAGGAATCTCCTTCGTGTTGGAATTGATTTCTGTGAGGAAACGGAGCCACAAGACCATCATGCGCTTGTCGGCGATGGAATGTGGAGTGAACTTAGGGAGTTCTATGAAGGTGAAATGCAAGCCCTCGATAACCTTATTGCTGTCCTTATCGTGCACGATGCGGTAGTTGTGGATGAAATCCGGAGTATCATGTGCAAAGATATCATTTATCAGGTTGAGAGAATACACGGGTTGCAGTTCGCTGTATCTTCCTCCCTTTTTAGCCTGACTCACATAGAGCTTGGATGCATTGAACAGTACTCGCTGCTGGAATGCGTCAGACCATTCCATCTGCATTTCCACGCAGAACTTCCTGCCTCTGACGTCGGTGCAGAGTACATCAACTATGGTGTTCTTGCCCCCTTCTAGCTGGGGCACAAGTTCCGTTGGCAGATACTCTATCTCGTGTATCTGCTCTTCTTCGCTGAGTGGCAGGAGTGCGTTCAGGAGGCTGATCAGTCTTTTAGGATGATTGCCGAATATCTTCTTGAACGTGAGGTCTGCCTTAGGGTCTAAGTACTTCATAACCTTTCTGTTTTAAAATGATACCGCAAAGTTACGATTTTATTTTCATATCAGCAAGAGATTTCTGATAAAAATTAAGAAAAAGCCCCCAGGCATCAAATGTGATGCCTGGGGGTACGATAGAGAATCAGGGGCTAGTCTGCCCAAATTCCCTTATTTGTTGAATTATCCCAGAAATCCTTCACATTTTCATCGCTGTAATCCTCATCTCCCGCCTTCCGGATAACAGAGCCGGCGAGGATGGCTGTGGTTTCCATTTCCATGACGCTAACCACTGGCTTGATATATCTTTTCTTTTTCATATCTATGTTTTATTACTATTTTTTATTACTTAATGATAACCTTCATGGTCTTGCCGCCACGCTTCACGATGTTCACACCCTTCTGCAAATTCTGGAGGCGACGGCCCTGGAGGTCGTAGTATTCAGCCTTGCTATCTGCTGTAGTCTCCAACTGCTCGATGGCTGTGGTACTGCCGCCGACGCTGATGCTGAACATTCTGGCACCTGCGGCAGGAGCAGATGAGTTACCTACCATGTAAGCACGGAAAGGCTTGCTGCCCACAAATTCTGTTGATGTACCCAACAGCTTGGCTGGGTTCATCAACTTGTCGCCCTTCACGATGTAGCAGTTGTTATCAGTATCCTTGCTGAACATCTTTTGGGTATAGAGTCCCTGGAGCTGATAGTTGCCATTAGCGGTTTCTGCAGTCTGAACATCTTTTGCAATCTCCTTGTCGGCTACAGTGAAGTTGAGCTTTGTTGCTCCATCCTTCATCTTGATGATAACAGGAGTACCAGCTGCGATGCTTCCCTCTATCTCTTCGAGTTCTACGGTTTCTGTAACATCATCAGCTGAAAGAAGCTTGAAGGCACGGAAGTTCTGATTTGCGAGAGATACCTCGAATGGCAGGCAGAGCGTTGCCCAGGTGGTGCCTTCCTTAACAGGGCGGCTATAAGATGCTGCCTTGGCTGCGAATGGCTCGTAAGCCACGAAATCCTTATCGTCGTCAAGAACGAGATTATCCGTAGCAAGAGTTTCTCCCGTTGCTCCTATCTTCTCATCGCCATTCTTGCCTACCAGCTTGGTGAAGTAGCCAGTCTTGTAGTTGGCGTTATCAATTCCCGTTTTATTTTTATCGAAAGCATTGGCTCCCTTGAGTTTTTTGCATTCCAGGAACATCGTGCCATCACCAGTACCGCGTGTTCCTACAGCAAACTTATCGCTCACGAAAATGGTAGTAAGTTCTTTACACGTATTAAACATGTCGTCCATAGCACAAGTTTTTTCCCGAGTATCAAAACCAGACAAGTCAAGTGTCTTTAGGGATATGCATTTTTCGAACATATGATCCATACTTCCTACATTCCTAGTATCCCAACCCGACAAATTAACAGACAAAAGGTTACTACATAATTGGAACATCGAAATCATAATAGACACTTTTGATGTATTAAAATGAGAGAGATCAAGTGACGTCAGCCCAATACAATGATAAAACATGCTTCTCATATCCGTCACTTCCGACGTATTGAAATTTGAAATATCCAGTGATTTCAAACTACCACAGTTGTAAAACATATTACTCATATCCTTTACTTTTCGAGTGTCGAAGCCAGAAAAGTCTGTTGTTTGGAGATGATAACAATTATAGAACATATTATGCATATCAGTAACCTGTGATGTATTCAAATATTCGATACCCTCTATGCTCGTGAGGTTTACGTAGTTTTGGAACCATTCATTACAGTTGGTTGGTCGGGCATTTGCAAAGGCGGGATCAAACACTACCTTGGTAACGTTGGTAACGTTAGGGTTTTGCCACACCCAGTCAGGTGTCCCCAACCCACCATAGATTCCATACTCATTTTCTCCCAAAGTCTCCTTGGATGCGAGAAAGAAGGTCAGCGTGCCATCAGCATATTTTACCCTAGGGATTCCACCACTAAAATATCCCCCTTCTATCTTGGCATAGGTCTTGTCGGTAGCCTTGTCTGATGTCCATCCTACTTCTTCACCTTTGAGTTTTTTACAATTGAAGAACATGTCGCTACTATTAGATACCTGGGTTGTTACAAACTTACTGCTGGCGCAGATGGTAGTGAGAGCTAGGCAGGCTGAAAACATTTCTCCCATATTCGTCACCTTCTCTGTGTTGAAGTTAGTGAGGTAAAGAGAAGTTAGAGCAACACAGTAAGCGAACATACGATTCATATTCGTCACATTCGCGGTATTGAAGTTTCTGACGTCGATAGAGGTGAGAGCTGAGCAGTTAGTGAACATTCTGCTCATATTCGTCACATTCACGGTATTGAACTTAGTGACATCGAGAAAGGTGAGTTTTGAACAACCAGAGAACATATAACTCATATTCGTCACATTCTCTGTATTGAACTTAGTGACGTCGAGAGAGGGGAGAGTTTGACAGTTTAAGAACATATTGTTCATGTCTGTCACCTTCTCTGTATTGAAGTTTGTGACGTCGAGTGAGGTGAGAGCTAGACAGCCAGAGAACATGTAACTCATATTTGTCACCTTCTCTGTATTGAAGTTTGTGACGTCAAGAGAGGTGATTTTTGAACACTTATAGAACATATAGCTCATATTCGTCACATTCATGGTATTGAACTTACTGACATCGAGAGAGGTGAGTTTTAAGCAGGAAGCGAACATACTGTTCATATCCGTCACATTCGCGGTATTGAACTTACTGACATCGAGAGAGGTAAGTTGTGAACAGTCAGAGAACATACAGCTCATATTCGTCACATTCGCGGTATTGAACTTAGTAACGTCAAGAGAGGTGAGAGTTTGACAGTTTGAGAACATATAGCTCATATTCGTCACATTCGCGGTATTGAACTTAGTGACATCGAGAAAGGTGAGTTTTGGACAGCTAGAGAACATACGGCTCATATTCGTCACATTCGCAGTGTTGAACTTAGTAACGTCGAGAGAGGTGAGTTCAAAGCAGTAAGAAAACATGTAGCTCATATCCGTCACATTCCCCGTATTGAAGTTAGTGATGTCGAGAGAGGTGAGTTTTAAGCAGGATTCGAACATGTAGCTCATATCCGTCACCTTCTCTGTATTCAGATATTCCAGGCCTGTAATTGTTTTCAGGTTTGTGAGATATGCAAAGAATCTGTACAACGATGTTGGAGTGTATGTACTGAAGCTCTTATCAAAAACAATGTGCACGATAGTCACATTTCCTAATTTTCTTTTGATATCAGCCACCGTCTGTTTATCTTTCACCCAAGCACTATTGCTTGGAAGGGTTTCACCCACAAATTTATTGAAAGTCAAAGTTTGGGTAGAGGATTCATACGTTGCTATATACTTAGAACTGGAAGCTGCCTTCTGCGCCACCATGCCGGCTGGCAGAAGCAACAACATGAGCAACATCAATGGGAACAGAGCGAATCTACAGAACTTCGCCCCCCCATTGTTCATACGGCCGGCTTGCGACCCATTGGATTGATTTGTAAATCTTTTCATCATAAATGTTATGTTTTGTTATTATTTTTTATCAAGAAATTACTGAATACTGATTGCCATCAGACTGACTACCAGACCCACGAACGTGATAAACACTACGCCGAGGATGAGGCAGATATAGAAACGCCCTCTCCTGATGAAATCACCCAGGCTGAAATGATACATCGGGTAATCATCAAGATAGGTCCTATATTCCCTCACCATGACATTAATCATGGTGCCAACATAAATGAGGAGAAACAAAGCTACTATCAGGATAGCCTGTTCTTCTTTGGCAAATGAATCTATTATACTTTTCATGGTGCAAAGATAGTGTTTTTTCTTGAAACAAGGTGTCCAGTTGCCCCCACTAGGTGTCCAGTTGCTACAAAATAGGTGTCCATTTGGTGGGCAAATGGACACCTTTTATACATTCTTTAACAGTTTTCCTCTCTCCAAGCCGTAGGAGAACAGCCTTCTTTCTCTTTGAACATACGGTAGAGATTGGAGCGGGAAGAGAAGCCGCACTCGGCAGAAATCATATCATTGCTATAGTTTGGCTTCTCCAAAATCATCTTTTTGGCAGCCTCAAAACGTACCTCGGCAAGCCAGAAACGGAAGGTGGTATTGAGACCCGAGAAGTATTTGGATAGCTCCGGCTTAGGGATATCCAACGTGCGTGACAGGGTAACCATATTCAATATGGTATCCCTGTATCCTCCATTGGCACACCAGGTTTCCAGTTTCTCGCGGATGATTTTCTGCCGTCTTTCAGCATACGATAATTGTAAAGTTTCTTTATTATCAGCAACTTCTTCTTCCTGCAGTCCTAAAACGGCATCGTCTCCCACGCTTTCCATGGCAGTCTCCTCTTCGTCCTCCTTATCCAGAAGTTCTTCGGAAGGTACGTAATTATAGCCCAAAGCCATAAAACTGAGCGTGAAGAAAAAGACAGCAAGCAGTCCCAGAGGTCCGATTACATATAGAGATTTAGTGGAAAGAACTGCAAAAGGCAGGGCTACTGCAGGGAAAAAGACGATGAATACACTGGCTCGCGCATATCTCACGTAAGGCAGGATATCGTAACCAGCCATCACCTCCAGCATTCTTCTGCGCTTTCTGATTTCCACTATTATCATATAAATGCAATAGGCTACGTTGATGCCGAACAGGACTATCATCACATAAATCCAGCTACCGATATGGAAGTTTCCGCTCTGGATAAAGCCGATGCAGAAGGCAGCCAATATGGCGGCATAAATGCTGGCGCAAACGATGTTCATCTTCCGGCGGTTAGCATGCGTTGCCTCGATATTGTAAATGCCAATAGAGATGAGCGAGAAGCAAGGGGGATAGGCCAGCATGTTGAAAACGGCTCCCACTGCAGCGTCTTGAGCCCGGAAGCCCAGAAGCATCTGCATGAGAAATTGTATAGCCAATCCTACCATAGCTCCGATAATCAGCCATCGTGACACTTCATATCGCCGGTTCATCCACTTCATGTGCAGTCGGGTAATACCCAGGATGAGGATATTGATGAACATAAATAGGAAACAGGCGAACTGCAGTAAATATAATGTATCCATTTCGTTCTTATTTTTGTATTTGGCATCTGCCAAGATTATCGTTAACACGTTAATACGCATGCAAAAGTACAAATTTTATTTTTAAATGGAGGGGAGAAATGGAGAAAAAGTGAATAAAAGGACGAAAAAAAATGGTTTTATTTATCGGGAACAGCAGACTGGCGAAACTAGAACAGCAGACTAGCGAAACTAGAACAGCAGACTAGCGATAGGCAGAACAGTGGGCTGTCTGAGCCAAACAGCGGACGAAAACCGGTTTGCCAGGTTTTTAAATAACCGAAATATCACACCGGTTCCGGCTGATATCAGAAAAGAAGACGAAAAATTGATTTTACTCTTCACTCTTCACCCAATCGCTGGGAATGCCTTTATATAAAGGGGATTCGAGAGGTGAAGAGTGGGTGAAGAGAGGTGAAGAGTTACAAAAAGCTCTTCACCCTCCGCAACACCTTTATATAAAGGGGATTCGAGCTATCGGGTGAAGAGTGAAGAGCTTTTGGCTATTCCATTGCCTCATATCCTTTGTTCTGAACCAAGTTGCCATTGAAGGCAAGGCTTCGCTGAGGTATCGGGAAGACGATGGAACAGGACGTAAGAGCGGAATGAACAGAACGGCGAAGATGCGAGGACTTGAGGAACTTGCCGAAACGGATAAGGTCCTGACGGTGACAGGTCTCGCCCGCCAGCACAACCTGACGGTCTTCCAGAATATTGGCAAGCGAGGACTTGCGCGCAGGCAAACCGGCATGCGCACGAACCATATTATACTCTGCCCTGCCATCCCCATCGTTGCGCTCCATCGCCTCAGCCTTCATCAGTAAAACATCGGTATAGCGGAAACGGAAAAGAGGTTTGGCTGGCCGGGAATGCTGAACAGAATCAGCCTCATCCATCACCAGCGCATCATCCGGCATCTGATAACGCGCAGAACTGTTGAAGATTTCATCCTCCTCTAAACTGCAGCCCTCATCAGCCAGTCTGTTACAATAGAAGATACAGGTTTCCCAAGCATTCAATATCTTGCTGCGGTTCTCACTCGCCTTGCCGCCCGTAATGAGCGAGGCGCCATCAGCTGTACGCACCATAAATTCCAGGTCCCTACCCTTCGGACGTTTCCTGTAACCCTGCGCCCAATCGTTGTACATATAGATTTCAGCATTCAGTGCCAGTTTAGCCAACAGGAAGTTGACCACAGGCTGCGTGATGCGCCCATAATGAGAGCCTTCCTCCAAACTGGACGTCTGAGGAAGATAAGGCAACACCTGCTGCAATTCGCTGAAGATAAAATGGAAGACTTCGCTCCGTTCACTCTGCGCCGACAGCTTTTCATCAGTTACAGAAGAGCCCGAAGCCGGTTCATAAATGAGCGATTCTGCCGCAGACAGGAGTACCGGAATCCTGCCATACAAATCCATCGCCTCATAATACATCATGGCTCTGATGGCACGCACCTCAGCCTTGAACTGCGCCTTCTGGTTATCGGTAAGGCGTACAGACTGGAAATCTATCATATCCAGCGACTTGTTGCACATGCCGATAGCCCGATAAAGATATTGCCAGGAAGAATAAAGCTGTTCATCATCAGCAGAAAGAGAAAGCAGACTGTCCAGACACTGAATGTCACGGATGCCTTCCCCATCTATCGCTCCACCCATAAAATCATATAAAGGAGCTATGGTCGTATCGAATATTTCAGACGCAGAACCATTACTGCCACCCCCATCGAGCTGATCCTTAGGATGCTCATTCAAGCACGATGAGAATGCCAACAGGGTCAGGAAAGAGATGACCCAAGTGAACAAATGTGAAATATATCGTCTCATAACCATATCACATGAAGTTTAGGTTTCAAACTGTAAGGACTGCGAATAACAGCAATCCGACTGCAAATATAAGAAAAAAGAATGATAAAAGGACACAAATATAGTAAAAATCTACGTAAATTTTGCGGTTATCAAATTTATTTGTAACTTTGCACCCGGTTAGCAGAGAGCTAACTAAGGGGTGCTACCGCCGGAAAAGAGAAAAAGCGGATGCTGAGAATATACCCATCGACCTGAACCAGGTAATGCTGGCGTAGGAAAATAAGGCAAATTCCCCCTTATATGATGTTTTTAATTTAAATAAATGAAAAGATTCAACGGGATCGCACTCAGTGTAGCGTTTTGCTCTTTGGCAAGCCAGGCTGCACTGGCACAGACAAAAATCGACACCTTGAAGGTGCAGAATTTGAATGAAGTGATTGTAAAAGGCGTACGTGCCGCAAAGGAAGCTCCATACGCCGTGGCTAACATCAGGAAATCAGAACTCAAACAATTCTCTTGCTCAGGTCAGGAATTGCCATTTCTCCTTTCTCGTACACCGGGCATACTCGCCTGGAGTGAGAACGGTATCGGCACCGGTACTACCTATATGCGCATTCGTGGCGCTGCCGGAAGCCGCATCAATATAACACTCGACGGAGTGGCTCTCAACTCACCGGAAGACCAGACCGTTTTCTGGGCTAACATGAACAGTTATTCTTCGCTCCTGGGCAGCATCCAGGTACAGCGCGGCGTAGGCTCTTCTACCAATGGCGACGGTGCCTTCGGTGGAAGCATCTCTATGGCTACAGCTGCTCCTTCGCTCACCCCTACTGCAGAAGTTACCGGTTCTTTCGGTTCTTACAATACCTATCATACAGGCGCCAGCTTCTCTACAGGTCTGCTCGGCAAGCATCTGATTTTTGACGGTGCTTATCACGAGACAGCTACCGACGGTTATGTAGACGGCACAGCAGGCCGCTCAGGTTCTTACTATGGCGGACTGACCTGGCTGGGCGACAACTTCAAGATAAGCTACAAGAACATCGGCAACTTCGAGAAGACCGGACAGGCTTGGAACGGTGTGCTGGGCGGAGATTACAACTCTAACTTCACCCTCCTTGATGATGGCATCCGCACTTATAAAGATATGTATAAGGCAGGTCTGGATAAGTTTAACGTGCTGACAGGCGATATGGTTCGCAACGACAAGGGCGATTATACCATCACTCCTTATACCCTGCGCGACGGAAGCAAATGGGACAAGACTACTGATAACTTCTATCAGAACCACAACATCCTTTCGGCTACCTGGACACCAAGCAGCCACTGGAGCCACAGCCTCTCACTGCATTATACCTATGGCTACGGCTACTACAAGGAGTTCAAGAACAACGCCAAGTTTGCCAAGTTCGGACTCGTTTACAATGATGCAGAAGGTAATTTCATTAAGAAGTCTGACTTCATCCGCAAGAAGGGACTCACCCAGCATACCTACGGCATGGTATACAATACCAACTACAAGGATGAGCACTGGGATGTTATCGGCGGATTGAACCTGCAGCAGTTCCGCGGCAACCACTGGGGATACCTTACTTATATCGCCAACCAGGATGCCGAGAAGAAATTCTTCGGCAGCAACGGAAAGTATAAGTACTATGATTCTGATGCCCACAAATATGACTACAGCGCCTTCGTCAAGGCAAGCTATCGCTTTGCAGACTACTGGAATGCCTTCGCTGACCTGCAGTATCGCCGTGTAGAATACAAGACCGACGGTATCAACGACAAGTTTATCGCCCAGGCAGACGGCAGCTACAAGAACCAGGAGCTGAACATCAACGAGAAGTACAACTTCTTCAACCCTAAGGCAGGTATCAGCTTCAACAAGGATGGCCACAAGGCATACGCATCTGTAGCCTACAGCAACCGCGAGCCAGAACGCAACAACTTTACCGACAACTTCAACTATCCATTCCCTAAAGAGGAGAAGCTGCTCGATGTAGAGTTCGGCTATCAGTATCAGGGCGACAACTGGCATGCAGGCGCCAACTTCTACTATATGGATTATGACAACCAGCTGGCTCAGACCGGACAGCTGAGTGACATCGGCGAAGCGCTGACCACCAACATCAAGGATTCTTACCGTATGGGCGTAGAGCTGACAGCCGGCTGGGCACCATTGTCATGGTTGTCTGTAGAAGGAAATGCCGCTTTGAGCAAGAACAAGATCAAGGACTTTGATGAGTTTGTAAGCAACTGGGAAGATGAGAAGAATCCAGGCGTAGTACATTACGACAACTCAACCCTGTCTTATTCTCCATCAGCCATCCTGAACGGATTCATCGACATCCACTATGCCGGTTTCTCAGCTACCTGGCACACCAACTTTGTAAGTCGCCAGTATATTACCAACACAGAAGACCGCGACTTCTCACTGCCATGCTATTCACAGAGCGACCTGAGCCTGAACTATAGCGCTAAGCTAACCAAGGCACTCGGCATCAAGGAGGTAAGCTTCGGTGTGGATATCAACAATATCTTCAACCGCCACTATGCAGCCAGCGCATTCACCTGGGGCAATGCTATCGGTTACGGATATACATTGGACAAACGATTCAAGCAGATAGCCTACATCCCGATGGCAGATACCACCTGGATGACGCATCTTACATTGAAGTTCTAATCAGAAATCATCATGATGGATTATATTGCATCACATGGTTTAGACATCTTTACCACGGTACTCGGACTGGTTTATATCCTGTTGGAGTACCGTGCCAGTATCTGGCTCTGGTTCGTAGGCATCATCATGCCCGCCCTGGACGTATGGCTCTATTGGAGTCATGGTCTTTACGGCGATGCGGGTATGGCGGTCTACTATACGATAGCCGGTATATATGGTTATGCCGTATGGAAATATGGCAAGAAGCACAACCAGAAGGAGAAAGAAGAACTTCCGATTACCTATATGAAGAAGTCGCTCTATCTCCCTACTCTTCTGTTCTTCCTGGCAGCCTGGGGCATCACCTATTATATACTGATAACTTTCACCAACTCTACGGTTCCTCTGCAAGACAGTTTCACCAATGCCCTGAGCTTTGTGGGTCTCTGGGCGCTGGCACGCAAATATATCGAGCAGTGGTTTTTCTGGATTATCGTAGATGCCGTTTGCTTCTATCTCTATATCGTCAAAGGCATCCCATTCAAGGCAGGACTTTACGGTCTCTACGTCATCATCGCCGTAGCCGGATACTTTAAATGGAAGAAGATGATGATGAAAAAGAGTTGACAGTTTACAGTTAACAGTTTATAGACGGAAAAAGGAAGCCAAGGCAAATACAAACTTGCCAGGCTTCCTTTTATTTCATTTATATAAACAAGAACCACTATACCAAGGTTCCGCGTTTAAACTTATCCAATCAGCAAAAAGCACATCCTTTATGCCCTTTTCACCTTTAATCCGTTTTCAATACTAACCAGTTCATCGCTGAAACCGGAATCAACCTTCAGCCTTTCTTCCACTTTTGTACAACTGTGGATAACTGTGCTATGATCGCGATTACCAACGAGTTTGCCGATTCTCGAAGCAGGCATTTTGGTATATTTCTGTGCCAGATACATCGTTACCTGTCTTGCCACTACATAATCACGCTTACGGCTCTTGCTGTTCACGGCAGTAACCGTTACATTATAATGATGGCAAACCGTTTCAACAATATCATCGATGGTGAGCGGCTTATCATCCAACTTCACGGCACGCTTGATGACGCGTTCGGCAAGACGGATATCAATGCTGCTGTTATAAACAATGCTGTAAGCCAGAAGACCATTGATGGCTCCCTGCAAATCGCGCACACTTCCGTTACAGGTCTGGGCGATGAAAGAGATGACATCTACCGGAATCTTCAAACCGTCACGACGAATCTTATTGCTCAGGATATCCACACACAACTGGATATTCGGCTTCTCCAACTCGCAGACCAGACCACAAGAGAAACGGGTGAGCAGACGGTCTGGCATATCCTTCAACTCTACCGGAGGGCGATCGCTCGCCAGGATAATACGCTTTCCGTTGCGGAAAAGGTGGTTGAAGATATGGAAGAAGGTATTCAGCGTCTTCGCCTTACCAGCCCACTCCTGGATATCATCCACAATCAGCATATCGATAGACTGATAGAAGTTGATGAAATCATTGCTCGCATTATGGAGCACGGCATCGGTATACTGGGTCTGGAAAAGGCGGGCACTCACATAGAGTACACGCTTCTGAGGATACATCTGCTTCGCTTTCAGACCGATGGCATTCACCAGATGCGTCTTACCGCTACCCGAAGGTCCGTAAATGAACATTGGGTTAAACTGGGTGGTGTTGGGATGCTCGGCAATAGACAATCCTACGGAACGAGGCAGTTTATTACTGTCACCCTCCATATAATTATTGAAAGTAAGCTTCGGATCTAACTGTGTATCAATGTCTTCCTGCTGCTGGGGAGCGACAGGCTGGGCAGCCGGCTGCTGGGCACGCTCACGAGCCTGCTTTGCCATATCAGCATCGTCAGGATCCGCCTCGATATCCTGAGAAAGCTTATGCTCCTTATCGGTTACAACACGATAAGTGAGACGGATTCCTTCCCCAAAATTACGATGCAGCACCTTACTTAACAAGTCAACGAAGTTCTGTTCCAAGTACTCGTATACGAACGGACTCGGAACCTGCACCAACAAAGTCTTTGTCGACGGCTTGTACGATTCAAAGACGATTGGCTTGAACCATGTGTTATATTGCTGCTCTGTTACACTGTCCTTTATGAGCAAAAGACTGTTGTCCCAGAGGGCTTTTGGACTTGCTAACATTGATTACTTATATTATTAATACTTTAATTCACAAATGATGGGACGCACCGAAAGATGCGAAATCACGTGCAAAGTTACAAAAAAAATAGGAGAAATGCAAATCCCCTTATTTAAAACATTTTAATAGATAGCCTATAATTTATTGTATATCAAATACTTATCAAAACGTTAATATAGTAGACTGAATTTCAGTGAAACAATAATGTAACGTCCCCGAAACGGCTAACAAACAAACAGTTTGCGAGTCAATTCGGGGCGTGAAACATTCTAAATCTTATTTAGACTAAATTTATTTAGCTTTGACTCTTCTTACTTGTCTTTTCTACCGAAAACAGAGAAATGGACATAGCGTTTCGGATGTGCCTTCAAGTCGATAACCAGAGAGTCGGCATGACTCATGGTTGACGTCAGATTGTCGTACAACTTGGTATCGTTCATCAGCAATCCGAGGCTTCCCTGGTTGCTGTTCAGCTTCTCAGTAAACTGATGAGCACTCTCCAAAGTCTGGTTCACCTTGTTCAAAGTACCCTGCACATCAAGACTTGCCAGATTAGCTGTCAGACGGTTGGTATTATCCAGCACGCCATTCGCCTTTCTTACCATACCCGGAACCTGCTTGTTGAGACCCGCCATCAGCGTATTCAACTCACGTGTAGAAACGGTGAGGTTGCTTGTGATGGTTTCCACATTATGCAGCGAAGCAGCCAGAGCCGGATCAGCCAGCAGCGCATTCACGCTGGTAAGGATAGAATCCAGTTTAGGCAACATCTTTTCCACTACCGGAATCAGGTTGGCAGCCTTGTCCATCATGCCTCCGTTTACAGCACCCGGAATAACACCACCCGGTTCTACTCTTTCGCGCGGATTGTTTGCCAGAAGCAGATTCACCTGCAGGTTACCCATCAGGTCTTTTACAATCTCGGCTTTACTGCCCTGCGGGATTCTCAAATCCTTGTTAATATCCACCTTTACTTTGATAGGACCATTCTCCTTGTAATCATATTCCATACCATCCACGGTACCTACCTTATAGCCATCCGCATAAATAGGCGTAGAGGCACCCAGTCCCTGGATGTCATCAAACGTCATATAATAGGCGTTGTTGGTAGAGAACAGATTCATGCCTTTCAGAAAATTGATTCCGAAATACATAACCAAAATACCGACAATAGCTACAAGAGCTATCTTGATTTCTTTTGTTAGCTTCATATTTATCTCTTTATATATTCGTGCTTATATCTTATCCTTACTCAGGTCAATCAGCGGTTTCTGTTCTGCTTGAACTCACGTATTGCCTGATTCACATCATATTTCTTTCCATTCTTGAAAGCTATGATGAAAGCTTCCGGGAACTTCTCGGCAAGCGTCTTGCGCAAGCGGTAAATCTCATTATAATTGGTAGAGGCTCCCATCGTATATTTCACCATATTGCCTTCCTGAAAACTGTCGTAACCGGTTTCGCCCTTGAAATGGGCATCGCCCTTGCGGAGCATGCGGTTGCTGACAAATATCTGAAGCTTGAAGACAGGCGCATCGGCTACATTGGCTTTCTGCTGAACTGGCTTGTTCTGCTGAGACGTTCTGTTCTGCTGCGTCTGTCTGCTCTGCTGAGCCGGTTTATCCTGCTGGTTCTGTCTTCTGTTCTGCTGAACCGTTCTGGCTTTTTCCGCTCTGGTTTCCACCTGCTTCACCATTCTTCTCGGAGCAGTATCCACTTCCTCTGCACGGCGCTCATTCTGCTCCTGTTTTGTATCAGAAACGATCTTGGCAACCGACACCGATTCGGTATCTGCAGCACGATAAGGAACCGAGATGGATTTATCGTATTTATTGCGATATTGCGCAAAACCTTCGTAGATGCCTCGGGCAATATCATCCACCCTGCTGGCATCGTTGAGCAGTCTTTCTTCGTCAGCAGTAGTGATGAAACCGAGCTCTATCAGACAGCTTGGCATCGAAGTTTCTCTGAGAACCAGAAACCCAGCCTGATGCACGCCCTTATCCGGACGGTTGGCACTGTTGCATACCTTTCGCTGGATATTGCGCGCCAGTTCTACGCTTCTTTCCATATTCTTACCCTGTATGAACTCGAAGATGATGTAACTCTCAGAAGATCTTGGGTCGAAACCCTGATAGGTCTGCTGATAGCCCGTCTCCATCGAGATAACGGAGTTCTCTCGCATAGCCACATCGAGATTATCCTTGGCACGGTGCATACCGAGCGTATAGGTTTCAAAACCGCGGGCTACCTTACCGGCTGGCAACGCATTGGTATGTACCGAGATAAACAGGTCGGCATTGGCACGGTTGGCAATGTTGGCACGCTCCTTCAGGGAAACGAAGACATCCGTCTTGCGGGTATAGATAACTCTCACGTCCGGCATATTGCGCTCAACATATTTGCCAAACTGCAATGCCACAGAGAGATTGATATTCTTTTCTTTGGAAATAGCACCAAGTGCACCCGCATCATGACCGCCATGACCTGGGTCGATGACGAGTGTGAAACGGCGGTTGGCGCCCGTCGCTGTCAGCACCAACATACACAATAGGGTCAATATGAGTGTTATTTTCTTCAACATATCTTTCTGATGATTTTGCAAAATTACTACTTTTGTATCAGAAAACCTAAATCTACTATAAAGTTTTATCATTTGTTAATACAACTTCTACCCCTGCACCGTCACAGTCTGCTCCAAAAGGAGGATTAACTTTGGTAATGGCGAGTTGTATTTCCTGAATAGCCGGGTATTCTGCAAAGAGTCGCTTTCCTATTCTTCCGGCTACATGTTCCAGCAGTTTACTGGGTATCTCCATCTCCTGTTTCACGAGTTCATAGAGTTCTGCATAGTTGATGGTTCCAGCCAGTTCATCGGTTTCCATGGCTCTGGAGAAATCATATTTCACCTCCAGATTCACCACATAGTCGTTGCCCACCTGGGTTTCCTGTGGCAGAACACCGTGATATGCATGGAAACGGACGTTCTTTAAGTATATCTTACTACGGAAAAGCATGGTTTATATCAGTTTCTACCTTGGGGATTAGGATTCGGAATCGCTATCATCGTAAAGTTTCATCAGGCTGCCATCCTTCAGATATCTCTTCAGGGCTGTCACAACACCTTTCTTCCAGGTATTGATGTTATCGGAAGTAAGCTGGAGCTGATAAACGAGTTTGATGACATGTTCGATAGGCATACGGTAGCGCAGCACGCCGGAAATCAGTTTGGCATAGTTCCAGTATTCAGGATTAAACTTCTCGCTCAATCCCTCAACCGTAATCTTATAGCCTCGCTTGTTCACAAACTGGAAGTCGTATCGCTTCAAGCCTCCATCCAGAATGGTCTTCACAATCTTACCTTTGCTTACAGATTTAGGCAGCATGATACCCTCGTCCTCATCCTGCAAACCCGTGAAGATTTCGTATGGATGACCGTTGAGCAGTCCAACCAGAGCCACCCATTTCTCCTTATTATTCTGGAATCGCACCACATCGCATTCCAGTTCTCTAGGTCGCACCTCCATTACTTCAGGAGAGAAAACAGGAAGATGAGTTTCCGAAGAAACAACATTGGCTATCTGATCATAGAGTTTATTCCAATCAGACTGTTCTACATGATAATTCTGATGAAGTGTTGCCAGATTAGCATTCAGTTCATCTATAAGAGCCTTGGAAGCCTCTTCAAAAGTCATATTTTCAGTATATTTCATATCAAACGTTTCATATTTAGGTGCAAAATTAAACTTTTATTTCTAAAATCTGAAACGTTTTGGCATATATTTCACTAAAAAAGCGAAAGAAAGACAACTTTTTGGGAAACTTTCACTAACTTTGCAGCAAAAATAGGGTTCTGAAATGGAACAGAACTCCTATATATAATAAGGTATAATGATAAAATAAAAAAGATATGGAATCGATTAAGAACAGAACAAGCATTAGAAAATATTCAGAGAAGGAAGTATCTGAAGAACTTCTGAACCGCCTTTTGGAAGAGGCAGAGCGCACCCCGACAATGGGAAACCTGCAGCTTTACAGCGTTGTGGTAACAAGAAGTGAAGAAGGAAAGAAGGCACTGGCGCCAGCCCACTTCAACCAGCCGATGGTAACAGAAGCCCCTGTCGTCATCACCATCTGTGCTGATTATCGCCGCACAACCCTCTGGGCAGAGAACCGCAAGGGAACCCCGGGCTATGACAACATTCTCTCTTTTATGAATGCAGCTACCGATGCCCTTCTCTTTACCCAGACCTTCACCAATCTGGCAGAAGAAGCCGGTTTGGGTACCTGCTTCCTGGGAACTACGGTTTATATGCCAAAGATGATCATCGACACGCTGAAGCTCCCTAAGCTCGTAATGCCAGTAGCCACATTGACCATCGGCTGGCCTGCAGAACATCCAGCCCTGAGCGACCGTCTGCCATTGCGAAGCATCATCCACAACGAGCATTTCGAGGATTATACCCCTGAGAAGATTGACGACTTCTATGCTGAGAAGGAAGCTTTGGAAGAGAACAAAGAGTTCGTTCGCATCAACAACGTAGAGACCCTAGCCCAGGTTTTCACCGACATTCGCTATACCAAAAAAGATTGCGAGGCGATGAGCCAAGGTTTCCTCGAAGCCCTCAAACAGCAAGGATTTATTTAAAGGTAAAAAAGTAAAAAGGTAAAAAGGTAAAAAAGCCTAGCGGAATGTTAACCAGCGAGGTGCCCTTTTTACCTTTTTACCTTTTTACTTTTTTACCTTTTCATTATTCTACAACGATTGGCTTGTACTTAGGAACCAATGCCTTCATGATGCACCAGCCTACGAGGTAAGCTACACTACAGATGCAGAATACAATCATGTAGGCACCTGGCTTGCCATCGAAGCCCATGAAGCTGAAGGCTGAACCCTGACCCTCGGCATAGGTGAAGAGCATACCGGAGCCCTTGTTGATCAGGAAGGAACCGATACCACCTGCCATCGCACCAATACCGGTGATGGTAGCTACAGTAGACTTAGGGAACATATCACCGATGGTAGAATAGAGGTTAGCAGACCAAGCCTGATGACCTGCACCGAGCAAACCGATGATGATAGCTGGCCACCATGCACTGTACTCACCCATAGGCTGGGCAATCAGACCAAGCAATGGGAAGCAAGCGAAAATCAACATCGCACGCATTCTGCCGATATATGGATTCATACCCTTCTTGTCTACAAAGTATGTTGGCAAGTAACCACCACCAATACTCAATACGGTTACAATAGCATAGAGAGTGAAGATGAGGGCGATACCCATACCAGAATCTGAAGAATAACCATACTGGTCAGAGAAATAAGCTGGTGCCCAGAAGAGGAAGAACCACCAAACACCATCAGTCATCAACTTACCTACGATGAATGACCAGGTCTGACGGTAGCTGAAGCACTTCAGGAAACCGATAGTTTTCTCCTCAGCGGCAGTTTCTGTCTCTTTCTCAGCCTCAACATTATCGAGGTTCTCATCCTGCTCAATATAAGTAAGCTCAGCCTTGTTTACATGCTTGCTGTTAGATGGTTTGTCATAGAGCCATACCCAGAGACCCATCCATATATAACCGAGCACACCGATGATGATGAAAGCCCACTCCCAGCCCATGCTGCGAGCCAACAATGGAATGGTAGCTGGAGCTGCCAAAGCACCTACAGAAGCACCACTGTTGAAGATGGCGGTAGAGAAAGCGCGGTCTTTCTTAGGGAAATACTCTGCTGTTACCTTGATGGCTGCAGGGAAGTTACCTGCCTCACCCACAGCAAGAATCAAACGGCAAGAGAGGAACAGCCATACACTGATTGTAGCAATCGCTACGGCTGCATCACTACCAGCCTGTACCATGCGGAGCGCCTCGATAGAATCATATCCTTCCATCTGCATAGCTACCCAACCGCAACCGGCGTGCATCACAGCACCTGTTGACCATACGAAGATAGCGATGAGATAACCTTTCTTGGTGCCCATCCAGTCAACGAACTTACCTGCGAAGAGGTTAGCGATGGCATAGAAGATTGAGAAAAGACCGGTGATGGTACCATAGTGATCATCTGTCCAGTGGAATTCTGGAGCAATGAAGTCTTTCCATGTTAAAGAGAGAACCTGACGGTCCATGTAATTGACTGTGGTTGCGATGAAGAGCAGCGCACAGATTACCCAACGGAAGTTGGACATTTTGCTTGTTGTAATAGGACTCATTTTACAAAAAGTTTTTAAGCGTTATACTTATTTTTATTTTAGATTACTATTTAGACGGCAAAGCCTGGCTCATGTCATCATAAGCCAGGTTGCCATTTATCAATTTTCTCTATTCCAATGTAGGAATCTTCACTACCTGCATATCGTTGTAGATCAGATTCTCACCTGCCATACCCCAAATAAAGGTATAGTTACTGGTACCTGCTGCACAGTGGATAGACCACTCTGGAGCAATCACAGCCTGCTCGTTGTTCAACCAGATAGGACGTGTCTCCTGTGGCTCACCCATTACGTGGAGAATCTTCTGACCCTCTGGTACATTATAATAGAGGTAAGTCTCCATACGGCGGAGGTGAGTATGAGCTGGCATGGTGTTCCATACAGAACCCTCCTTCAACTCAGTAACACCCATCTGCAACTGGCAGGTACGAACACCGGCTACACCATCGATAATCAACTGGTGGATTACGCGGTCGTTGCTCTCCTTCAGGCTACCAGCCTTGATGTTGTTAGCATCTTTCAGGGTAACCTTCTTGGTTGGATATGTCTGATGAGCACAAGCGCTGTTCATATAGAACTTAGCTGGCTTAGCTGCATTCTTGCTGCTTACCTCGATGTTCTTGGCACCACGACCTACGTAGAGAGCCTCCTGAAAACCGAGTGTATACTTCTTGCCGTCAACGGTAACAGTACCCTCGCCACCGATGTTGATGATACCCAACTCGCGGTTGTCGAGCAGGTTCTTCTGATCGTTTGGCTTGTCTGTATAGAGAGGAGCGATAGAAGTCAGCTTCAGAGGAGCGGTTGTTGGCTCAGCACCACCGATGAGGAAGCGGTCGAACATGGTGTATGTCCAGTTTACCTCGCCTGGAGCGAACACCTTCTCGATAGCGAACTCACCGCGAAGACGGTCTGTTGTATAGTGCTTTGCATCCATCGGATTGCTAGCATAACGAACATTGTAGTTAGTGTAGGCATTTTCTGCCTTCACTTCATAACCACATTTTCCACACTGGCCAAAAGCCTGACTTGCTGTTAATACCATTGCTGCTAATATTAATGTTAATTTCTTCATATATCTTGTTTTTATTTTTACCTTTTTACTTTTTTTCTTCCTTCACGATGCGCTGACGGTTGATAACCATCATGGCTACTGTGATGACTGCGAGAACACCCATACCTACGTATGAAAGCTTCACACCGCGATAGATAACCCATCCGAAGAGAGAGGATGCGAAATCGAGTGCACCGCCTGAGAATCCGTCAGGGATATGAGCGGCATTATCGCCTGTAGCTGCATAAACCTGGTTGGCTGCCAGCGTAAAGTCTGGTGCCATATCGGTAACGAAGTAGAGACCGATGACGAGGGTTACCAGACCGATGATAAGCGTCTTCACCACATTACCTCTTGTAAATGGCAGAATCATTGGGAAGAGGTAGAACATACCTGCCAACGATGCCAAAGGCAAGAACTGGTTGCCTGGCAGGAAGACTGCGATAGCAAGGATAACCGGAATCAGAATCACAGATGCTACCAGGGTAGTAGGATGACCGATAACCAGGGCAGGACTCATACCGATATGAACCTTCTTGCCGTTAAACTTGGTCTTCACCAACTCCTGTGTCTTCTCAGAAATAGGCTTCAAACCATCGATAAACAGGGCTGTAATACGAGGAATCAGCTCCATCACGGCACCCATCGTTACACCCAGGAAGAGAATCTTCTTGATATCGAGCTGGGCTGCCCAACCAATCAGGGCACCTACGATAACGCCGAGTACCAGTGGCTCGCCGAGCACACCGAACTTCTTCTTCAGTCCCTCTGCATCGATGTCAAGCTTAGAGAAGCCCGGAATCATATCGAAGAGCTTGTTGAATACAATAGCGAATGGCATGAAACTCTGGCAGAATGGCTGCGGAATTGAGATACCATCCAAATCGTAATATTTCTGGAATCTGTCGGCTGTCAGGTCTGCACAAACCAGCGTATTGATGTAGCAGACGATAGCTGCGAAATAGCCCCAGAGCAAACTCTGGCCCATCACGAAGTAAGCCACCGCACCGATAAAGGCGAAGTGCCAGTAGTTCCAGAGGTCGATATTTACTGTACGTGTTGTCTTGGTAATCAACATCAGGAAGTTGACACCCAGACATATTGGGATAATCAATGCTCCCACTGCCGTATTGTAAGCTACAGCTGCAGCTGCAGGCCATCCCATGTCAAAAACGTTTAACTGTAGGTGGTAGATGTCAGAAATAGCCTTCAATGGGTCGTTGAAGTTGGTAGTCAGCAATGCTGTTACCACGCCCAAGCCTACGAAACCCACGCCTACGAAGAGTCCCGACTTCAGAGCCTTTCCGAATTTCATGCCAATACACAGACCGATGACCGTGAAGATGATAGGCATCATCACGCTCGCACCGAGACTGATAATATAGCTAAATACTTGTTCCATTTTAATTTTTTGAATTGTTTAATTGTTAGAAAATACTCGACAAGGAGCACCCTCTTTTGTCTTTAGATGATTTGTTGTGTGCAAAGATACACTTTTTTCTTCAATTACAATACGTTTTGAAGGAAAAAATTACGCAAAAAAAATCCTATCAGAACATTTTCTGATAGGATTTCTCTATTTTTATACGTTTTTAAATGATTTTTTACCGAATCGGTCTTCATTCTTCCCTCTTCACTTCCTAGTCCTGGAAGTAAACTCTCTTCACACGGTTGCTGATGGTGGTCAGCACCTCGTAAGGGATGGTCTCGAGGATATCGCTCAGTGTCTGGACAGGCAGATGCTCGCCGAAGATTTCTACCGGATCTCCTTCCTTGCAAGCGATATCGGTCACGTCTATCATAGCCACATCCATACAGATGTTGCCCACATATTCTGCCTTCTGGCCGTTCACCAGACAGTAAGCATGACGGTTGCCCAGACGGCGGTTCAGTCCGTCAGCATATCCGATAGGGATGGCTGCGATGACGCTGTCTCTGTCGAGAATTGTCTTGCGGCTGTAGCCCACACTGTCACCTGCCTTCACGTTGTGCATCTGCAGAATGGTTGTCTTCAGGGTGCTCACGCAGTTGATAGTCTTGTTGTTGCGCGAATTGATGCCATAGAGTCCGAGTCCCAGACGGCACATATCCAGCTGGCGCTCCGGGAAGTGCTCGATACCTGCCGAATTGCAGATATGGCGCAAAATCTTATGGTCGAAGGCTGCCTGCAACTGCTTGCTGCCCTTGTCGAAGAGTTCAAACTGATGAGCTGAGAAATCATCGAAGCTGTCGTCATCGCTGCCCACGAAGTGAGAGAACACAGAACGTGGGATGATGGCATTCTGGTGCTTCAGCTTGCCGATGAGTTCCTCCATATCGTTCTCCGGATCGAAGCCCATGCGGTGCATGCCGGTATCCAGTTTGATATGGACAGGGAAACCGGTTACGCCCTCTTTCTCGGCTGCCTTGATGAGCGCATCGAGCAGACGGAAAGAGTAAACCTCCGGCTCCAGGTCGTAATCGAACATGGTCTTAAAGGCGGTCATCTCCGGATTCATGATCATGATATTGCTGGTGATGCCGTTCTTGCGCAGCGTAACACCCTCATCGGCTACAGCCACAGCCAGATAGTCTACACGATGATCCTGCAGGGTCTTGGCTATCTCCACGGCACCTGCACCGTAGCCGTCTGCCTTGATCATGCATACCAGCTTGGTTTCCGGCTTCATAAACGCACGGTAGTAGTTCAGATTGGCTACCACGGCGTTCAGATTCACCTCCAGTGTAGTCTCGTGTACCTTCTGTACCAGCAGTTCGGTGAGCTGGTCGAAACCAAACTGGCGGGCGCCCTTCAGCAGAATCACCTCATCGCGCAGGGAAGCAAACACTTCGCTGGCGATGAATTCCTCTACATTCGGGAAGAAGAACTTCTCTGAAATCTGAATCTCATCGTGCTGCTTGCAGAGCTCAGGACCGATACCGATAAACTTTACCACGCCACGCTTGCGGGCTAAATCGCTCACCTCTTTATATAATGCCTCCGGTTCCTGACCGCTCTGGTAGATGTCGCTCAATATCAGTGTATGGCGACGACCGCGATGGTCTGGACGGCGGTTCATGAAGTCGAGGGCGATATCAAGCGAATTGATATCACTGTTGTAGCTGTCGTTGATCAGCGTACATCCGTGCTGTCCTACCTTCACCTCCAGTCTCATTGCCACAGGTTCGAGCTGTGCCATGCGCTTGTCGATATCTTCAGCCGAAAGACCGAGTTTCGATGCCACGACAGCAGAGATGATGGCATTCTGTACAGATGCATCGTCGATGAACGGGATAGAGAAACTGTCTTCCTCACCTTTATATATATAGGTAATCACGCTCACGCTCTGCTGCTTCTCGATGTTCTTTACATAGAAAGGAGCCTCTGCATTCTTGAGCGACCAGAAGAGTTTCTCGCCTTTATAGTCGGGATATTCAGCTATCACCTTGTTGATAACCTCGTCATCGCCATCATAGATTACGGTCTCTGCGTCATGGAAGAGGATGAGTTTCTCCCGACATTTCTCCTCCATGGAAGAGAAGTTCTCCTGATGCGCAGCACCCAGATTGGTCAGTACGGCGATGGTTGGCTGGATGATGTCACGCAGGGCAAGCATTTCGCCAGGCATACTGATACCTGCCTCGAAAACGCCCACCTGGGTCTGCTCGTTCATCAGCCATACCGACAATGGCACACCTATCTGAGAGTTGTAACTGCGCGGACTGCGGGTAACAAACATGCTTGGCGAGAGCAGCTGGTAGAGCCACTCCTTGACCATGGTCTTGCCGTTTGAACCCGTGATGCCTACGATAGGGATGTTAAACTCGTCACGGTGGCGCTCAGCCAGACGCTGGAGAGCCTCAAGCGTGTTTACTACCTTCAGGAAGTTGGCTCCCGGATAATCAGAAGCATAGCCCTTAGGCACATTCGTTACAACAAAGTTTTTTACACCTCTGCGATACAGCTCAGGGATGTAGTTATGACCATCATTGCGCTCCGACTTGAGCGCAAAGAACAGAGTTTCCTCTGGGAAACAAAGTGAACGACTATCGGTCAGGATAAAACCGATGTTGGTATCATTGTCTCCATAGCGACGCGCACCTATCAGTGTGGTTACCTTTTCAATAGTATATGTCATTGTCTTGTTATTTAAATATTCTTTATTTTATAAGAGATGATATTTCTCCATTTTATAAGAGATGATATTTCTCCTCAAATTGTCTTTTCTTCTCTTCCGTCCTGGCGATGAACTTCTGATGTTCCTCGCTCTCGGGATGGAAGGGCTTATGGCCGAGTGCTTCGCGGATAGGCCGCCAGTCTTCCAGAAACTGCTCGGCTGCCTTGCCGAAGTAGGTTGCCCGGAACCGTTCCCAGATATATTCCACAGCCTGCTGGCTCGGGTGCAGCATGTCTTCCTTGTAGAAGCGGTAGTCACGGAGTTCATCGTTCATGATCTCGTAAGCCGGGAAATAGCTCACCACCTCCGGATTCTCCTTCACCAGCTTATCGGCTGCCAGCAGGAGCGTAGCCTTCGAAAGCTGACTCCCGTGAAAACCGTATTTCGCATAGCGGATAGGGCTTACCGTGATGATTACCTTCAGAGAGCCTTCACTGCCATCAGATGCTGCGGTCTGCGATTTCAGCAGACTGATAGCCTTCTGCAGATAGCCGGCACATTCGTCCACGCTCAGTTCCCGCTCTTCGAAGAGGCGCTGCGGGCGCTTCTGGCAGTTGTCCACTATCTCGCCCGTCTCCTTCAGGATATACACATGGTTGGTACCCAGCGTAAAGACGGCCACCCGGGGACGCACCTCGGAACATTTCTCTACCGTATGGAGAATGCTTGCCGGATTATACATCACCCCGAAGGGATTCACCGTAGCCCGGAAGCGGTTCTCCACAAACCGCCTACCCAGATTGTCGGCAAAGCAACTGCCCACAAAGAGCATCCGCTCTGCCGCTCCTATCTCGAAGTCGGCCTTCGGAATATCTATTTCTGTTCTAAATCGCATCATCAGAATTTTCAATCTGTCTATTCCTTTTTGCGTTTTCTCACCTCAACCACTACACCTATTATAATAAGGAGAGCCAGAACGCCATAGCCGATGTAAGCCACGGTCTCGGTATTCTTGAGCGACTGAGGATGGAAATCGAGCACTACCTTATGGCTGCCAGCCTTCACGTTCAGCGCACGCAGGATATAGTTTACCCTACCCAGCTCAGCCGGCTGTCCGTCAACCGTAGCCGTCCAGCCCGGATAGTAAATCTCAGAGAATACGATCACACCGCCCTTGTTCGACTTCACCTCGTAAGTCAGGTTGTTCGGCTTATACTGAATCATCTTCACTACCGAAGTATCATCCTGCTTCACGCTCTGCGCCAGCTGTTCCTTAAACTTGGCATCAGCCACAGCCACGTGTCGGAGGTTCACCTTGCCCACGCCATTGATTTCCTCGTTGGCATTGTTCACATACTTCACCTCATCTACGAACCATGCATTGCCGTAGGCATACGGATTCTGAACCGGAACGGTCTGTCCACCCTGCAGCGGCATGATGAAGTATTTGGTATTCAGCATGTTCAATACCGGATAGATACTGTCGCCGTTCACCTTGGTCATATCGCCGCCCGCAGCAGCTACCGCCTGCATCGTCTTCTGCATCTCCGGAGCGATATGTGCATCAATCATCTCCTGGTAGCGACGGAGCTTGGCTGGATGATAACCGCCGATGCTCTTGTGGTAGTAAGAGGTCTCGTTCTCATTGAATGTATTCGATGCCAGATTCAGCACGCGGTAGTCGAGTGCCTTGTCACGGCAGATAATCTTGTCGGTCTCGGTCATCTGCTGCGGTGTATCGCGCTGCGCCTTGTCCACGAACATATCATCGTAGAGATAGCGCTTGTTCACCATCCACATATCTACCAGACAGAGCACAGCGATGCCGGCAATCATATATTCCTTGCCCAGCTTCTTCATCTTGAAGAGCATCAGCAGTGCCGAACCGATGAGGATGATCCAGAACGAACGCCAGCAGTCGGATGTGAAGATGCCCTTGCGGATATCCGTCAGATTGCTCATGATTGGAGAGATATACTCCTGAGGCAACTGCTGCAGCGCCTGTGTCTCCTGTACCGATACGAAATCAGGGAAGAATACGCCCGGCATGATGGCAAAGAGCAGACAGAAGCCTGCTGTCAGACCGAAGCTGGCATATACATATTTTATCTTCTCTGTCAGAATCTCCGGCTCATCCACAATTTTCTTCAGCGCCATCATCGCCAGCAGCGGGATGGTGAATTCTGCGATGACCAGGATAGATGCCACCGTTCGGAACTTGGCATACATCGGCACATAATCGAGGAAGAAATTGGTAAACGGCATGAAGTTTCTACCCCAGGCGAGCAGGATACTCAGGATGGTGGCAGCGAGCAGCGCCCACTTCATCGGACCCTTCACGATAAACAGACCCAGGATAAAGAGCATGCAGACGAAGGCACCTACATATACCGGTCCGCTCGTTCCCGGCTGGTTGCCCCAGTACTGTCCCAGCTGCTGGTAAATCTGCACAAAGTTAGGATCTGCCTTCTCCATCGCCTGCTGGTTCTGTGCCAGCGGAACAGAAGCACCGCCCTTGGCATCCGGAATCATCAGCGTCCAGGTTTCGTCGATACCGTAACTCCACTGTGTGATATAGTCTCTATCCAGACCGCTGCTGGTCTGGTTAGCCACATTTTTCTTTACAAGTTCACTCTTTCCACGCATGGTTTCCTGACCATACTGCCAGGTATGATAAAGGTTCGAGAGGTTGAGCGAGATACCGATGAGGGCACCCACAACGCATACCGCCGTAGCCTTTCCGAAGCGTGCGAGTTCACCTTTTCTGATGGCATCCACCAGGAAGGCAATCACCATGAAGAGGATGATAAAGAGGTAGTAATAAGTCATCTGCACGTGGTTTGCCTGCACCTCGAAAGCCGAGAAGATGGCAGTAAGGAGCAGTCCCTTGAGATACTTGCCCCGATAGGCAAGCACCACGCCCGCAATCATCGGCGGCAGATAAGCCAGCGCCCATACCTTCCAGATATGTCCGGCAGCGATAATGATAAAAAAGTAGGACGAGAATGCCCAGATGATACTTCCCAGCGCCGCCAGCGACTGTCTGAAGTCGAAGGCACGCAGCATGATATAGAAGCCCAGGAGGTATACGAAAACATACCAAACATAGTCTGGCAACCACAGATGATATGCCTTCACAATCTGGCTGAGCACCTGATTACTGTCATACGAAGGCGACATCTGATAGGTAGGCATACCGCCAAACACCGAGTTCGTCCATCGTGTAGTCTCTCCAGTCTGCTGCTGGAAGAGTTCCTTTTCATGTCCCAGTCCCTTTCCAGCCGCCGCATCATGTCGGAAGAGGATTCGTCCGTCCATATCGGCTGGCATAAAGTAGACGAAGGAGATGATTGCAAATGCAATAACTACCAGAATATCCAGTAGATACTTCTTCAAAAATTTCATATTTCTATATAAACGTTTATAATTTGAAGGCAAAGATAGCACAAATTGGAGACAAAAACAAAAAATATAGCAAAAATTTATATTTTTTTTGTTGAGAAAGTTGTAATAGGTCAGAAATAGGGGTTTCCCCTCTATCATTTAGGGAAACACTCGCTGCCGTTTCGTTTTTTATTCGTACCTTTGCACCGTAAAACAAGTTTCTTCAAACAGAATATATTAATGTATAAAAGAATAAGAATTATGAAAAGACTATCATTCATCATGATGGCATTGCTCCTGGCTCTGATGCCGGCAGCAGCACAGAATTATCGTGACAGCAGATATTATAACAAGCAGACGGGGCATCTCGACTACCGTTTCAACAACAACTATGGCAGTCCGTATTACGGATTCCGCATCGGTCCAGCCTTCACCTTTGTCAATTCCGACGATTCCCGTCTGGATGGTGGCGACTGGCAGACCGGTCTGAATGTGGGCGTAGTAGCCGGCATCCCATTGACCGACAGTGCCCCACTCTATCTCGAAACCGGACTTTCATATATAGAGAAAGGTGGCAAGAAGGATCTTCCTGAAGGCAAGAAGATGACCTACGATCTCAATTATCTTGAGATTCCAGCCGTACTGAAGTACAAGTACGAGGTAGACGACCACTTCTCCATCCAGCCTCAGGTAGGCGGCTATTTTGCAATAGGTGTAGGAGGCAAGATCAAGAACTTTGCCGCGCGTGAAGCAGAGAGTTCATTCAAGGATGCAAACTTCCGTCGCTGCGATGGTGGTATCCGCATCGGCTGCGGCATCGGCTACGACATGTTCTATGCTGATCTCACCTACGACATCGGTCTTGCCAACATCTGCCACGACAGTTTCGACAAATCCCACAATGGAGCCCTCCAGCTCAATTTCGGTGTTAACTTCTAAAGGTAAAAAAGGACTTTTAAAGGTAAAAAAGTAAAAAGGTAAAAAAGTAAAAAAGGCCTACCCCCCGTTCGTCCCCGTTCCCAGCGATTCCATCGCTGGTCCCCATAAAGTTAAAAGCCCCTGATGCAAAAACACCAGGGGCTATTTTTCAAGACTTGAGGGGACCAGCGATGGAATCGCTGGGAACAGAGGCGCAAAGGGGTTAAGGCTCTTTTTACCTTTAAAAGCCTCTTTTTACCTTTTTACCTTTTTACTTTTTTACTTTTCAATGAGTTCCCAGTATCGCTGAGCGAGGTCATGGATGAACTTTCGTCCTCGCTCGGTCCATACGAGATAGGTATGGGTGTAGGCTCTGCCCAGCTTCTCCTGTCTGCCATCGCTTTTCGGGTCGAGGAAGGCGCTGTAGCGGGTACGGCTCATTGCCAAGCCCATGTGGGCGTAATCGGCATAGAGGAGATACTGACCGCTCTGGTAATACTGGATATGCAGAGCGCAGAGCGAGCGGTTCAGCTCCTGCGCTGTAATACCGAGTTCCTTCGCAATCTGCGTGGTAGTGAAGCACGAAACAGAATCGAGCACGTTATCGCTATAGAGCGCTTTAGGCAGAAGATTACCCACCTGATTCTCCAACTGGATGATGTTATCACCATTCTTGGCGATGCGAACCACCTGCTCATCTACCACATCATTGAGACGTCGGATTTCAGTATCCTGTTCGCCGATAAGCTTCTTCTGCTGTTCAATCTGCAGACGTTGCTTCTTCAGCAGATTCTCCTTCTCCTTGAGCGTAGCACGGAGAATTTCTTCCGCATGTCGGATTGTCTCCTCATCGCTCTCTCCCTGCTGCACCGGGATATAACCACCCGTCTTGCGAATCTGCGGCAGCACATCTGAAGTAACCCAGTTCTTGAACTTCACCGCAGTAGAAAGCTTAGAGCCGAGAACCAAAGCATAGAAACCGCTCTCGTTGACGAAGAGCATCTGTTGGGAGCGTATTGTTCGGCTTCCATCTTTACGCAAACGCCCCGAAAGTTTGACGTTGTGTTTCGCAACGTCAAATATATTAACTAACTGACGCACAGCACATCTTGCAATCTTATACCCCAGCACATCACAGACATCCTTTGCACAGAACAAAGGTTCTCCGTTTTCATCGGTCAAGGTACGAATCTTACCGAATTCAGGATTTTCAAACACGACAGCAATTGCTACCTTCTTATCCATTTCTACTTTATTTGTATTAACTGACTTTACCATAATAATTTGTTTTTAAAATAATCACTAATAAATAATCCCTACATCACCGTAATCCAAATGCTCTCCTCTCTTTCCCTGGCGGCGGTAATGGCATTTATGAGCCGATGCAGCCAGATGCGGGAATTGAAGACGGCACCCTGTAATTTATTTTCACCTACCAGAATGCAGCCCTGCGTATCATCAGGATAATTACCGGCATGGATGCGGATGCCCTCAAAATCAGGAACACCCTGCACCAGCGGAAGCCACTTCTTAAACCTTGGCGATTTCGAGATAACTACAGGATACGAGCCTTCCGGTATCGCCGTATGCCCCGGTATCTTGCGGGCTTTCTTGCCCGATACCCTACTGTACCGTCCATCCTCCTCTTCCGGTTTCAGTTCGATACCCAGGAGATTTCTCCACGTAGGCTCCAAGGTATCACAGAAGTAATGCTCCTTGTCCAACTTCGCCTTATCGAAGCTGTGCTCAAAGATACGCTTGTCTCCAATTTTTACCCCCGAACGCCAAGTACGCTTCACATCCTTATCGCTCAGGATATAAAGATGACCTATCGTATAAGTCTTCTTTTTTGCTATTCTTTTTACTACTATTTCCATAACTCAAACTCCATTAAGATTCTAATATTTTTACCTCTTTACCATCCTTGCGGTTACGTAGCTTTTCAAAACTGAATAACTGAATACTGATTACGTCACCCGTTACACCCTTAGGCGGAATCTTCCGGATATAGTTTCGGTTCACCCAATTACGCAACATAGAAGGAGTGCCCTTCTTGTCCATGCCCAACTGCGAGCGGAGATATTCTGCCTGCTGGAAATTAAAGACATCAGGCAACTGCTGCAACAGATTTGCCGGTCCACGCTTGCTCGATTTCTCGTTCGAAAAGTTCGCCCTCTTGATGGCATCACCAAAGAATCGCATCTTGCAGTAGAGGTCGTAACGCTCGCTCCAGCGGATGAACTCGTCAATCTCCGGTTCCCATTTGTAACCGTTCGCCACATACAGCACACACGCCTTCAGGTAGGCGATGACGTTGGCACGGAAAGAAAGATTCTCGTAAACCCGGTCCTGAGAGAGACGCGAGAACTCAGCATTCTCATCCTTCAGTTTGAGGGCAAGCTGGAATGCCTCAGGACAGTCAATCAGTCCCCTGGCGTTGTTCAGATTCCCAATATAAGGTTTCAGTGCCTCACGGTAAGCATCATCGTAATTGCCAAAGACAGGCATTTCGTCACCGATTTCACGCTCCGGAATGGTACAGAAATTGATGCGGCTTATCGGACCATCTGTCAAAACTTTTGAGAAGTAACGCTGTCCTTTCTGGATAGTGGTAGATGCGTTCCAGTTGAATCGGATGGTTACACGCTCCGTAACGCTCGATATGCCCACGCGAGTCTGGCCGTACTGGTTGTCGCTATCTGAGGCAAGACACATGATACGGAAATGCTGGTTTCCGGTACCCTTCAGAGCATCAAACTGGTCCAGCTCATTGAGCGAAGTGTAAAGAAATCGTCCCTGTGCTTCAGCGGTACGCATCACGAATGCCGGATTGGTCATATCAGCATCAATCTCCTGGATAACGAGGTTGTCCGGTCGCTTGCGTTTGTCCTTATTGGCACCCTTGCGTATCATCTCCTCCTTCCATTCCTTCTCACGTTTCAGATTCTCCGCATCCCGCTTGCGGATATCCTCCATAATATAGTTAATCGGCTTATTAACAGATGATTTACCTGCACCCGTACCAGCCAGCAAGCAGGTAGACAACGTAGCCTCATGTACTACATTATCAATGTATCGGAAGCTCGTCTGCCAGAGATGCGTAGCCAACGGAGGGAAGATAGCATGCGCCACAGCCGGCTTATAAATCTCCGGTGTCCGAGATATCAGCAGTTCCACCAGCTTCGGCAGTTTCTCCGGCATCTCCGGCGGTTCCGGATAATCCTCCTCGGTACTTTGAACTTGGAGCATTGAACTTTGAACTGTATGATTACCATCGGCTCTTTCAACTTTTAACCGTAAACTATTAACTTGTTGGCTGGCCTGTTTTTCCGCCAGCGCATTTACCCTTATCACATCCCTCGACATCGGCTTGCAGCTGTCAGCATATTTCGCATAGAAATCATGTATCAGCTGATGGCAGTCATCCTCCTGATAGTAGCTTGGCATTTTCGTCCTTACCACCTTCATCAGTTCCTCCTCGCTCATCACCCTCGAAGCCCCAGCGCTCATGATGGCGAGCAGCGAAGAGTGCCGAGACCCAACGGTATCAATCGCCATCCCCTCAAGCCCAGCCGACTGCACGAACAGATCAAAGGCTATCAGATTCTTCTCACTGGCCTCTCCCTGTTCACCAGTGCCATAATTGCCTCCAGGATTCCCGAAATGAGAATCATCAGCATGATTGCTATTACCAGATTGGGCAGGCTGAACAGCAGAGCCAGCAGGAGCAGCATAATCGCCACGATTGCCCGAAAGTCTATTGTTTTGAACATTACTATTACTATTAACTGTTAACTGTAAACTATTAACTTTTGCATTCCCTCTTCCGTCAACCGTCAGTCCACGGTCGAGAAAAGCCTTTCTGCGAGTCTGTATCTCGCTCTCCGGCAGCACTGCGCACCACATTTTAGACCGGTAGATTTCCGAGTCTTTATCCGTCAGGAAAATCATTCTCTCGGGTGTGATGCAGCTCTCATCATAAGGCACGCCCAGTGCCTCACAATACGCCTTCTGCGTCTCCTCGATAGTCATCCCAACCGGCATTCTAATCCCGATATGCAGCTTCTTTCTAGCGCTATAACAGAGATGCAGCAACGAGCCGTTCCATATCCCCGAAGAGCAGTTCAGCTCGCGCGCCTTCTCAATCGCCTTCTCCACATACTCCTTATCATCCACATCGATAATCGTCTGGAAGAGAAAGCTTTCCGGCATCGCATTCTCCTGTCTGCGCACATTATTCCTGAACATGCCGTAGTGCGGACAGAAGAAAGGCAGCTCGCTCTTCAGCCTCTCCTGCGCCTTCTTCACCGCCTGCGCATCGTTCAAATTCACTCCGTCAATCGGCAATTCACCCCGAATCTGCTGAATCATCTTCTTGATTTCCTCCGACCCGATGACCTTATCATAAGTATCGATATTGTAAGAAAAAACTTTCCCCTTATTTCCCTTACGATAAGGATTAATTGCCACTACATGTACTATTTCCATTTTACCTCCATATTTTTCAATTAATCGAACACTTCGCTGTTAATCATGATATATCCTGAGCCATAGCTTACATTGATAGGCAGAATCAGCGAGTTATCAGAAATCTCCTGGACCCCGTTCGCCTCGAAGAGCGAAGCATTCTCTGCATCATTCAGTCTGCTCTTGACAAAATCTATTACCCATTTAGCAGCCAGTTTCTCGGCGGCAACATCCTTGTCTACGAGGTCCTTCACCAGCTGTTCATCGCAGAAGTTGATATCCGCATTTACGTTCTCAGCCTCCGCTTCTTCCTTCCCCATTTCCTGGTTCTCGAAGAAGAGGTTATACTTGATTTTCATATCCTTCATCATCATGATGTTCAGATTTTTCAGTTCCCCCTCCGAGTCAGCAATCGTCTCATAGAGTTTCTGAACCGACTTCTTGAAGATGTTCTTCACGTCCATCAGGCAGTAATAGATTTTCCCGTCAATCACCACCACCCTCAGTTTTCCGTACTGCGGATGAGCAAAATAAAAAGGTTTCATTGCTTTCATCTTATAAATTCCTTTTTAAAACAGTTGGGCGCTCCCACAACGGTTGATGTGCCTATACACAAAAGCCCCCGAAACCCAGACCATATCGGTTCTGAATTCCGGGGGCAAAGGTACAACAAGATGCTGAAACCTACCTGGTACGTACCTGGTACGCGTACCAGGTACGAATTAATTTGCGAAACGTTATTTACGTTATATAACAGACTAGCTAACAGATATTTATCGATTTTGCAGTTTCTCCGATAAATCCAGACATCTGTTGCTGGTCCATCCCTTTATTATAGGCAGAGCGAAGATTCTCCTTGTCAATATTCCAAAAGGTACCGAACACTACCCATACATTCTGTATGCCGAGTTTGGTAGAAATCTGGAATGCGAGAACTGCAGTTTTAGTTACAGAGAGTCCCTTAGGCTGGAAATGCTCATCAAGAAAGCCATGTATCGCCAAACTGGAGAGCACCATTAACCCCTGAGGATTAGCAAGAGATTCTGGCAGCGGACGGAATTTCTCTTCTGCCTTTGCCTTTTCTTCCTTCTTCTTAGGTCCATCACCATAATTTTCAATATACGTTGCATTATCGTGCAATTCGATTGTTCTATTATCACTCATGATTACTATGCTTTTAGATTCCATATAATTTACAATAAACTCACTGTCCAGACTTAAATAGACATCTGTTATAAAAAAATATAGTGCCTTTATCCTCGACAGACTACGCTTGATTCGCGTACTTAAGTTTTTCTTCATATTGCATTATTATTGTAGTTGTTTTAAGTTTCTTGCCTCATTATAGCAGAGTATGAGTGTTTGCGCTAACAATTTATGAGGGCGTAAGCAGGCTGGAGTGCTGGTGATCGCCTCTTATCGTGAGGTGTGGGACCAATTCTACGTCATTTTTCCTTTTGTTGAATATTTAAGTTAATAAAATGACCGAAAGATGCGTTTTTCAGTATCTAAGGCCGGTTAATTCTATCCTCCTCCCATTTTTCGAGATGCAAATATATAAAAAATATTAATACATACGCAAGCTAAGTTTAATATTAACACGATTTTAACACAATTAGTAACAGAAAGCAAGTTCTAAACACAAGTATAGTATAAGTTAAACACAAAAACATCATCAGAAGTCGATATCGAATAGAAAGAAAACACTTATCATAGGTATTTATATCTCCTATTTCGTGTCTGCAACATTTCTGTTGTGCAAGAAACATGTGCATATAACGTATAGATATAGAACCATATAGAGGAATATCAAATTGGCTGTTCAATCAGATTGAACACTTAATATTTATCAGGCAACAAAAAACAAATCTCAATGAAGGTGATTACAATATTTGGATTCTTTTCGTCTTTATGATAATCTTATTTGTTTGTAGCAGTATACTAACATCACGACACAGATGATTGGGAACAGACTATTTATGAAGTTAGATTAAAACATAAAAAACAAACCTAAAAGAATCAATTATGAAGAAATTGAAAAATCCTGGCGCTATCTCAGGAATTACCTCTAAGGTAATGTTGGTTTCTACTATCTTGTTGACTCCAACAACTATGATGGCAGGTAAAATTCAAGGAGGAATTCAAACACCTCTTTCTGTAGTGCAGCAGTCAAACTCCATCAATGGTACTATTGTTGATGAGACTGGTGAGCCGATGATTGGTGTAACCATCAAAAAGAAAGGTAGTGGTGTCGGTGCCATTACTGACATGGATGGCAAGTTTTCTGTAAACGTACCTGCTGGTACAGTCTTGGAAATCAGTTACACTGGTTATAAAACTCTTACTGTTTCTGCCAAGCAAAATATGGGAATCAAGATGGAGCCTGATGCTATAGGTCTTGAGGAGTTGGTTGTTGTAGGTTACGGTACACAGAAAAAACGTGACTTGACAGGCTCAGTAGTATCCGTTAAGAATGAAGATGTAGTAGTTGCTCCTACCTCCAACGTAATGGAGGCTTTGCAAGGTAAAATCGCAGGTCTTGATATTACAAAATCCAGTGGTCAGGTTGGTGGCGGAGTTAATATTTTGCTTCGCGGTTCTCGTTCTATCTATGGCGATAACAGTCCTTTGTTTATTATCGACGGTCTGCCTGGAAGCTATGATGACATAAGCCCTAACGATATAGAGAGCATCGATGTATTGAAGGATGCTTCATCTACCGCTATCTATGGTTCAGCAGGTGCCAATGGTGTCATCATTATAACAACCAAGCGTGGAGCGAAGAATTCCAAGACAAAGGTTAATTTTGACGCTTTCTATGGTTGGAGTGGTTCTCCAGAGTACAAGAGTGGCATGACTGGTGATGAATGGGTTAATTATTATACAGAGGCGTATAAATATAAAAATGGCGTAGCTCCAGCGAGCGTTTCAGACCTCTTCGGTGGTAACCAGGATTATGTAGATGCTTATAATGCAGGAAAATGGATAGACTGGGTAGATCAGGCTATGAATAATAGAGCTACGACTCAAAAATATTCACTTTCCATCCAGGGTGGAACTGACAAGACAAATGTATACGCTTCATTGGTGTATAACCGTGACCAAGGATTACTGTCTAATGAGAAACTCAACAAATATTCTGTACGTTTGAACATCGATCAAAAGGTATTCGACTGGTTTAAAGCAGGTGTGTCGACCAATCTCAACTATAGCATCCGTAATCGCGGCGACAACAAGACATTCACAGGAGCATTGAGGGCTTTTCCTCTTGGTGATGTTTTTGATGAATTTGGCGAGTATAACTCTGAGTATATCAATAACCAATACTCTCCTATGGGCGATTATATCAAGAATCAGTATGACAATAATAATCGATATACCTATATCAATGCAATTGGTTATGCAGAGATTACTCCTTTCAAGGGTTTGTCTTACCGTACTCAACTTAATGGTTCGTTAGGTCATGGCCGCCAAGGTACATATTGGGGCAATTTGTGTCATGCCAACAGACCTACATATGCAGGTTCACCTCACGCACAGATACAGAACTCAGACAGTTATAGTTATACATGGGAGAATATTCTTTCATACAACTTCAGCATTGCTAATGACCATAACTTTGGTGTTACAGGCGTTACTTCTTGGCAGAAGAATTCTAATGAATATACAAATGCAGACGGTAGTGGACAGGATTTGGACATATGGAAGTATTGGCGTTTGTTGGCAGCCAATAGCCAACGTATAGAGTCAGGACTGACAACCACCCAAAAAATGTCATACGCCTTGCGATTTAATTATTCCTATAAAGGTAAGTACCTCTTCACTTTCTCAAATCGCTGGGATGGGGTGTCATTCTTCTCTCCAGGTAAGAAATGGGATTCATTCCCTGCAGGAGCATTAGCTTGGCGCGTGTCAGACGAAAGCTTCATGAAAAGCTCAGAAAAGTGGCTTGACAACTTGAAACTCAGAGTGGGTGCAGGTATTACAGGTAATTCTGGTGGCGTAGGTGCTTATTCAACACAAACAAATGCCTATAAATACACTTCTGCCGGCATCACTATAAATGGCAACATAGTGCCGTTCACTCAATATACCGGTACCTATGGTAGTCCTTCTTTGGGATGGGAAAAATCTTATAATTGGAACTTCGGTATAGATATGGCTGTACTCAAAGGACGTCTTGATGGCAGTTTGGATTTCTTCACCACTAAAACACGTGGTTTGCTCTTCAAGCGTACTATGCCTGTAACAAGTGGCAGCACTGGTTGGGGCTCTCCTTTGGCTAGCTGGGAAAATATTGCCAAGACTAGCAACAAGGGTGTGGAGTTCACCATCAACAGCCGTAATATCGTTACCAAAGACTTCAAATGGAATACCACATTGACAGGAACTTGGAGCAAGGAAAAGATCGAGAGTTTACCTAATGGTGACTTGATTTCAGAGAATCTTTTCGTGGGTAAGCCTATTCATGCTATATACGATTACAAGTATGCTGGTATCTGGGGTACTGATGCTTCACAGGAAGAACTTGATAAGTATGGCGTGAAACCTGGATGGGTAAAGGTTGAGACGATTGAGAAATTTGACGAAAATGGCAATGGTGACGGAGGTGCGCATAAGTACAGCCAGGATGACCGTCAGGTATTGGGACACGAGAATCCTAACTGGATTATTGGTCTTAACAATACTTTCGTATATAAGGACTTCGACTTGACTATCTATGCAATGGGACGTTTCGGTCAGACTATCTATAGCAAAATGCTCGGTTCATATACAGCAAAGTCTGGAATTGGTACAAATCAAATTTCAGGTATAGACTATTGGACAGAAGAAAACCAAGGTGCTTATTATCCACGCCCTGGTAGTGGTGATGACCAAACAATTGGCAATACAGCCATCAATGTATATGATGGTTCTTTCATCAAGATAAAGAACATCACATTGGGTTATACACTTCCAAAGAGCATCTCTAAGCATGCGCTTATGGAGAAGTGCCGTTTCTATTTTACTGCCTACAATCCTTGGATTTTTGCTATGGACAGTAAGTTGAAAGGTACAGATCCAGAAATGGGTGGCTCGGATACTTTCCCAACTTACAAGCAGTTTGTTTTTGGTATAAATATCACATTCTAAACAATTAAGAAAAATGAAAAAGATGAATTTTAAGAATATATTGTTCTCTGCAGCTCTCGCTGCTGGTGCGATGTCTTTAGCTTCGTGCTCTTTGGAAGAAGAAAACCCTGGTGGTTTTACCATGGAGAACATGGCAGCGAACTCGGTAGAGTCATACCAGACTTTGCTTAATCAGTGCTATTTTGGTATGGAACGTTTCTTGTATGGTACGGATGGTTTCATGGAATTGACAGAAGGTGATACAGACCTCTGGACTTACCAAGGAAATCAGAATACTTCCTATACTCAGTATTTTTGGTTCTTCGCAGGTGCAGCACCTAACACCACCTATACAAATGGTATCTGGAACTCTCTCTATGATGGTATTGGCAGTTGCAATATGGCTATCAGTTTGGCAAATAAAGCCCCTTTTAAAACTGAGGCTGAGAAAAATGCCAAAGTTGCAGAAGCAAGATTCTTGCGTGCTATCTATTATTTCAATGCTGTAGAGCAGTTTGGTGGGGTTACCATGATTACGGAACCGGCTAGCTCAATGAATTTTGCTCCTACACGCACAGAACCTCTAACGATTTATAAGGACATCATCATTCCTGACTTGGAATTTGCGGTGGAATGGCTGGATAAAGGCAATGACGCAACTACTACACAGCCTACCAAAAAGGCTGCACTTGGAATGTTGGCAAAAGTTTGTCTGCAGACCAAAGAGTATGCTACGGATGAGTATATACCTGAGGCGCTTGATGCAGCAAAAAAGCTGATAACAGACTGTGAGTCGGGTGGCTCTACATATGGTGCTTACATGTATCCTACGTATGAGGAGGTTTTTGCTGAGAAAAATAATAAAGAAAATAAGGAGGCTCTATGGAAGCATCGCTGGTATGCTGGCAGCGATGGACATGGTTCTAGTAATGGTAACTTCAAATTGAATCGTAACAATGAGAAGTTCCTCTGTAATATCAATAAGTTTGGTGCTCGTGAAGACAATCAGACTAGCCGTCTAACATGGGAAGGCAGCCAGGCAGGTATCTTCATGCCAACTCAGTATTTGCTCAATCTATATGTACAGCAGGATGGAACACTAGACCCACGTTTCCATAAGTCTTTCACTACTCAGTGGAACGCAAACAGGAATTATGAGTGGGACGAAAGTTCAAAGAACAACTTTGGTAAGGAAGATGCCATTGTTGGCAAGAAGCTGAATACAGGCGACTTGGCCATCAAAATCGTGATGCCTCAGGATGCAGATTATGCAACGGAAGTAAGTAAGAAAGCTACAGCCAACTACTTAGTAGTAGATTATAAGGATGTATATGATGATGCAAATAAGAATGTGATAAACGAGCGTGGCGCAGGTGAAAACATGTTCCGCTACTTCTATCCATCTCTTAACAAGCATAATAGCAGCAACTATTATGTTGCTAATGCCAACAAAAAACGTAATGGAAACTTGAATGCTACATTCATCATACGCATGGCTGAGATTTACCTCATTGCAGCAGAGGCTGATATCTACCTAAATGGCGGTTCTAACGCTATGGGCTATATTAATAAGGTTCGCCAACGTGCAGGAGCTACCCCTCTCACTGGTTCCGCTTCTGTTCGTACAGTGTTGGATGAACGTGGTCGTGAGTTATGTGGTGAATACTGCCGCTTCTATGATTTGAAGCGCACAGGTATGTTCAAGGACAATTCATATCTACAGGCTACACATCCTGACTTAGCTAGGTATTTCAAACCAGAGTATGCTCTTCGTCCAATTTCAACAACCTTTACAAATGGTATTATTAATGGCGCAGAATACCAGAATCCTGGTTATTAATTTTTTTAGATTTAACTAATATATACTCGAGTAGGAGGTGAATGCTGATAATAGGTGTTTATCTCCTACAATCTTATGATTCCCAACACAGCCAGAGCAATCTTCTGTTTTACAATAAATTTAGTCATATATCTTCTCCATTTAAGATAGACTAAATTTACTTCCTCAATCTTGAAAGAAGAGGTGGTATACGATTTTTTTAATGATTCTCAGAAAAGTATACAAAAAAAGGGAAAAAGTGAGCAATTTACGTTACTCGCCTTCTTCCCCTTACTTTTATAATTTTACGGTAGGTGCATCGCTCTGCACAATCCTTATTTCATTGCAATCTTGATAGAATCCTTACCCACTTTGGCGATAACCAAAGACTCGGATACAGCATAAGAGGCAGCACCGTTGGCTGCAACCGTAGAGCCGAGATACTTGCCATCAGCAGCGAAGAACTTCACCACCTCGCATAAGAGATAATTATTCTTTCGTATCTACATTAACTTCCACCAAATACTTAATCGGTTTGATGTTCACTTTACATGGTTCACTAACAAAAGGATTTCCCATATCCCATATACGAGGGTTTTGCGCAACGTCAAATACCATAACTATAGAATAAGCACTACCATATTTTCTAGCATGGTCTAATTCGTTTTGCGTGAGAACAAACGACAAACTGTTGCTTGAAGCCTTGGTTGTCTTTACCTCTATATAATGTTCCCTTCCATTTTGGTCAAAGGAGAGTATATCAAAACCATAATCATCGCTTTCCAACGAGACTCTTCTTATTTGAGAGACCAAATCTTCTGACAGCCCCCATTTTCTGGCTTTTTCGATTTCATTTGCAAGAACTAATTTCTCGCCAATATCTCCTGTTTCCTGGTTTCTCTTCTGTTGGTCACTATAATCAATACCATCTTTAGAGCGGATTCTATCTTTTCTCTCCTTAGCATCAATAGGATCTTCTGGCTTGGAAACCATGTCAAGATGCACTTCTTTGGCAGGAACATCACTATGATTTTCAGATTCACTTATTTTTGAAATAAGTTTGTCTTTTTTGGCTCTGTCATCAACCTTATCACTAGAATATTCTTTATGTCGAGCATTATTCAACATTATTTTTCTAGAGTCATTGGTATCTCTGTAATATTGTATAGCTGCATAAATCAACGTCTTACACATATCTTTTTGTTCTTCTGGTAATGTATAGGCATAATCTATGATGCTGTCAATATTGAATTCAAAAAAATAATCACAGATAAACTGTTGATAGAAGGGGATTTCTGATTTTGCCTTTACACATGCAATAACTCCTTTATCAAATGACTCCGAGAACACACCATCCGGTAATCTTCTATTGTCAAATTCGTTTAACAGATAATCATAATTACTATGAATTTTCAGCTTATAAGCTTCAGCTCTTTTCTTATTGAAAAGCTCTTTGCTTAATATATTCAGAACTTTCCATTTATCTTGCGATATATTTTCTTGGGCATAAAGATGCCTAGCTATCTCTTCTGGGCTATAGCCTTTCAGGAAAGACAGCTTCTTGAATCTCTTATACGACAGAATATCTTCGTATGTAACATCCTTATATATACCACTAAAAGACTTTTCTTTACTCATAGTGTTTTTTTTAGCTAAAACTGATATTTATACAGACCTTAATTACCTTAAAACTATTTGAGCAAACTATCGTAACAATGTGAATTTCCTCTAAAATTATCTTTCCTCCATACTTGCATGCAAGAGCCATCAGCTGTTACATGAATATTTATTTTGCTATCAGCATTATAATGATCTGCACCATCAGCCTTAGTTAGATTCTTATGCACAAACCAACTAGGTGTATAATCATCATCACCGCTACTACAAGAAACAACGGATGCCCCAGCGAGTATCATTATTGCAAAACATAACTTCTTCATAATCTCATTATTTTAATATATAAAAATAAAGTCAATAATAATTCTATGTATAATTTTTCATTCATGACACTCAAAACTATTATTCTTCCTTTGCAAGGACAATTTGAGCACATTGATGTTGTCCTAATAAATACACATATAATAACCTTCTATCAGTAATGTGACAAACGACTATAATATTACTAATCTTTTATTCCACACACGTGTTTTACTATGTATGCAAAACCAATGAGTGCAACAGATGACACGAAAGAGGCAATACCAATGAGTACTCTTTCCATTGCAGCCCCAACCCTGAAGTCAGAACCAAATAAAGCTGTATACAGATTGCCTAGTACAATCAGTATTGATATGACTGTGGCAATATGCCCAGCTATCATAAGAATCTTTACTACTAATTTATCACTCATATCGTTCTCGCTTAACCGTGTTGCGTAGGGCTTTTATTATTACTATAGGAGCCGAAGTTCCCAATTTTGGCTAATCGGAGCCATTTTTAAAATCCCCTCCTACCCTCACGGGCAAGAGAGGACGCTCATTTAAACAAAATCTAGTATGATTACTAGAAATATATTATTTTCCGCACTTGATAACTTCGAACACACGATGCTCTCTGTCGTCGGAAAGTCTATTACCTTCTTCATCGCATATGTGGCCATCTTCGTTGACCCATAGCTTCTGGTTGAACATCTCTTCGCACATTCCCAGGATTTTAAGATATTCCTGTGCCTCGAAGATGACGTTCTTGCCATCACGCTCTGCCATCTTGAAGTTCTCGATAAGATCTGGATTCAGGTCAGGTGCAGTGATATCGTACTCATCCATTTCATCGTGATAGTGGATGTTGAGTATCTCCAACTCTTCCACCATTGCGGAGTTCGTACCAATCTCGCCAGTCAGAGCCTTCATAACGGTCTCCTTTTCTAGCTTTTCGTACTTCTTCCGACACTCATTGATGAGTTTATTCAACTCTTCTGCTGTATAATCTTCTACCATATTCGTTATATTTTAATTGGTTGATAATAGACAATAAGTTCTTCCCTTGTCATACCTTTAAGAAGTTCCTTATAAGCTACTGCATCTTCCCGACTTATATGATTTTATGCTAGATGCACGCTCTGCACAATCCTTATTTCATTGCAATCTTGATAGAATCCTTACCCACCTTGGCGATAACCAAAGACTCGGAAACGGCATAAGAGGCAGCACCGTTGGCTGCAACCGTAGAGCCGAGATACTTGCCGTCAGCAGCGAAGTTACTCCTCGCACATTACAGGATTAATTAAAGTATCCATCATCGCCAAGAGTTTTCTTCTGTTTTTGTTGCGTGGTAGCTTTCTTCGTATGGATACCATTCATTATCTCAGAATAATCTGAGACAATCTTCTTCATGAGATAGTGAACGACAGGAACAGCCTTGGAAATGCCGGGGTCATGTGTTACCGAAAATGCAGCCACGGAGATCATTCGTTTCTCCAGGCAGTTCCTTATCCTTTCAGCTGCTGTAACTGACTCTCCGACAATCCTGTTATTTCCATCACCATGGCAACATCCATACCATTCGCCAGCATCTTTCTGGCAATCTCAAGGCTTCGCTTGTTCATGCCCTTTTCCATGCCTTCAGCCAAGCCCTTTTCCATGCCTTCAGCCAAGCCCTTT
>ERZ1034949.71-NODE-71-length-65620-cov-50.697110_pt1 | contig 65620 bp, 41 predicted proteins | sample MGYA00520590_ERZ1034949 | MGnify/ENA primary metagenome ERZ1034949 (study PRJEB33766, sample SAMN09781752) | gut metagenome | biome: gut microbiome | host: Homo sapiens | place: Madagascar | study: EMG produced TPA metagenomics assembly of the PRJNA485056 data set...
TTTCTTTAGTTGCTTAGAGAAGTGATTTCTCAAAAGCGAGTGCAAAAGTACTAACATTTCGGGAAACCACCAAATTTTAAGAGGAAAAAGTTTCAAAAACCGCCATTATTTAACAGTCTTAAACACTTTTACGCCTCAAATCGCCTATTTTCGCCCCAAATCGCCGTTTTTAAGCTATCTGGGTGTGTAGGCACACATCCTACCTTATTTCACCCAGATTCGGCGGGTCAAACGAAGTTCTACTACAGGATAAACCTTAAAGCTCTTCAAGAGGTCCACATAGTCGCCTACCTTACCCGGTACGTTCTTCACATCCTTCGCTAAATCCACACCTGGCTCTGTGGTAACATGCTTCACCGCCTCAGTATAATCCTCGTTAGGTGTAAAGGTAACCTTCTGGATATCGTTGGTCATGATCTTTGGAGTACCACCCCAGAACAAGACACCGGCATCGAAGGAAACATAATAATCGTCGCTATTCTTGAAAAGCTTGCCACCATAACCGAAACCTAAATAAGGCTTGAAGCTATTTACCTTGATGGTAGCAGATACATTATTATTAGCATCCGGCTCCAGACGGAATGGAGTACCATCCTTGCGCTCGCCCAGGGTAACACCCATTCTGCCATAACTCATGAACTTGTCATAGAGATCCTTGCCAGCTACCAACTGCTGATCACCTACCGTCATATAAGGTACAAAGTTCTCATAAGAGTTCTTCACACGCTCATAGAGGTTGTTGTACATACTCACTGCTACCAGAGAGGTTCCATCATAGACTGCATTCTCAGCCTTGGCAACCTTTGATGGTCCCCAATAGAAACCGGTAGTAACGTGCCAGTTCTTGTTGCGGAAAGGATGAACATCCACGAGCAACTTGAAGTTGTTCATCGTTGGAGTACCCACCATATCAATGCTATTTCCTACTCGGGTACCGGTATATTCCTCCAGCATGTCAGCGAGGCGATTGAACTTCTCCGCCTGCACCTGCTCACTCTCCTTCTCATCACCCACCTGAACCGCAAAGTTCATGGTAGCATGCACACGGGGAGTAAAGGAGAAACCCGTACGAACCTGGAAGATTTCATTGATAGGCACAGCCACATCCACACCGACACCGGTTGTACCCACCGTCACGGAAGCGTCAATACTCTTGGTGTACACCTTGCCAGGGATGCAAGGCTCACTAAATGTCTGGGCAAACATACCCATCGTTGGCAGCAGCGCTGCTGCCAATGCAATTACATATTTTCTCATAAATTTTTGATTTTCATTAAAAAACGGTGCAAAGTTACGCAAAAAGCCCCAAACTCACAAGAGTTTGGGGCTTTTTATTTATTTAATAACGACTTTCTTGCCATTTATGATGTAAATTCCCTGATGTAAGTCGCTGATAGAAGTTGCATTCTTCTTAATCTGCACACCTTCTAGGGTATATACATTATATAATGAAGCAGGCTTCACGGTGATGTCCTTGATGCCTGTAGCATACTGCTCGGCTGTAACTAACTTCAACTCAGAAGGAGCTGAAGAAGAAACAGGGATATACCAACTGTTGGCAGGGATAGCAGTAACGGTTAAATGCTTTCCATCTGCACCTCTTGGCTCAATCATAACAGTTTTCAGGTTCTGCGTAGAAGTAGAAACTGCCAGATTACCATATGTATTCAGGGAAAGAACACGCATGGTTGCAGGATCAAACTTGGTTGAGTTATAATGGGCAGACCAGCGATCACCAAGACAGAAATACACTCCAATGGCCAGATTATCACTAGGAACTGCATCACTATTTAGAACTGGAGTAATCTGATTCTTACTAATATCTGTAGAACTACACTCTATCAATACTGGGGTATTTGCAGGAATGGTACCAGTCAACTCCTTGATGATAACTATACCTTCATTTTCTATCACCTTATTGATATAATAAGCTTTCATGCCAGTTCCCAACTTATAAGGATAGCCGGCAAAAACTGCAGCATAATGCTTGTCACCAACAGAAATAGTTGGCTTTACACCAATATAATTATCTGTTGTATTAAGAGGTGTTATATACCAAGTAGTCTTGCCTCCTGTTGTTGCTACATAACTTTCGTCTTCTTCTACATCATCAAAATCAGAAAGCGTAATACGCTGTCCCTTCTGCTCCTGATAAATCTTATAATAAGAACCAACAGGAGAAATATAGATATAGTAATTGATAATATCGTGCAAACTTGTACCTTGTCCAACTACATTATAGCTAACTCCACTAATATGATCTAAATAGAAGATGCTACCTGGATCAGAGTAGATATTATCCATAATCTTACTTGTCTGCATCGCACCACAATCAGCCGTACAGGAATTAAAATCCACACCTCTACTCTGATTGTCCGAAAGTGACATATACCTACCGGAAGTAACATTCTTCACACGGTAGTAGCCAGCACCATTCAACTGAGCCTGAGCACCGAGCATGGTAGCACACCCCAAGAGGAGCAGAAACAATCTTTTCTTCATTCTAATACTATTTAGTTACAAAAAAATAACCGGTCTCCAAAGCTTACATAGTAAGAATGAAGATCGGTTATAATATTTAATGAACTATTATATCTCTAAGAACTAAATTACTTAGCAATACAGATTGTAACACGGTTCATATCGTTCTCCTCGAAAGGCTGAACACGGCAACCCTTAGACTCCTTGATCATGCGGCTCTTAGCAACACCCTTAGCTGCGAGTGTGTTGTAAACAGTCTGAGCACGGCGAGCAGCAATCTTATCGTTGAATGCAGCAGAACCTGTACCCTTATCTGCATAACCAGTCAAAGTGATCTTAGCATCTGGGTTCTCCTTCATGTACTCTACGATCTCAGCGATCTTAGTTGTCTGAGACTTAGCGATGTTTGTGTTACCGATTGGGAAGAAGATATCACGACGGAAGTTCTCCTCAACTACCTTAGACTCAACCTTAGGAGCTGGAGCTGGAGCTGGCTTCTCGATGATACGCTCGATGATCTTCTCTACTGGCTTTGGAGCAGGGATTACCTTAGTGGTATGAGTCTCACCAAGAGCAACCTTTACACCTACCAATGCGTTGAAGTACCAGTCTGGGTTACCAGCCTTCTTTGAGTTGTACTTGTCGCTCAATGTGTTAGCAGAAAGTTCAACGCCCAACTTTACGCGATCACTTACGCGGAAGTCAACGTTAGCACCTACACGTGCAACGAAACGAGTCTTTGTACCATCCCAAAGGTTCTCCAATGGAGCCTGAACGTCAGCGAGGTTCTTACCAGCACCTGCGAGGATAGCCTTCTGAGCGTCAGCAGCCTCGTCATTACCCCAAGCGATGTTAGCGCCGATACCACCGAATACGCCAACCTCAACCAAACGGTCTGGGTTGTACTCGCAGAAGAGGTTTGTGAGGTTGAATGTAGCGTCAACCATAGGAGCTACATAGTTCCACTTCCACTTATAAACGTTGCCAGCCACGTTCTGACCAGCCTTGCTCTGCCATGTATTCAAAGTAAGACGAGCGCCTACAACCTGATTGAAGTTATAACCTACGCCTACCTGAACATTTGGAGACAACAACTTACCGAAACCGATCTCACCCAATGTGTACTGGCCACCAATCTGAGCCTGTGCATACCAATGTGGAGTGAAGACATTTACAGTCTTATCTGCTTCCTGAGCTGACGCACTAACGCAACTCAAAGCAACAACACCTGACAGTATTACCTTATTTAATTTCATAATCTTTAATCTAATTATATTAAAATATTGTTTTTAAGATTTGGCTAGCGGCAAGCTAGCTTGCCACTAACTAATTATTTCTTAAATTACTTCTTTACTACCTCAACGTGGAATGTCTTCTTTACCTTAATACCTGAGTAGTCAATAGCCTCGTAAACGATAGTGTAAGGACCTGGCTTCTCAGCTGTGAAGATAAGATGTGTACCATTGAATGGAGTCTTAGCTGAAGTCTTACCATCTGCCAAAGTAACCTCTGCGCCATTCTCTTCTACATATACTTTCTTCAAGTAAGCAGGAGCGAGAAGCTCAGCTGTCCAAGAAGTAGCATAGAGATCTGTAGAACCTGTACCTACGAAACGAGTACCGAGACGACCACCGAGTGTGCTGAGAGTGTTAGGGTTATTGTTATTGTCGAGGTAAAGGATTGTAGGCTCCAACAAACGGTTTGCGCTACCAATCTTAGAATAAACCTTCTTCAATACTGTGTTAACCTTGCTAGCCATATTATCCCACTTCTCACCAGCATTAGTAATCTTATCCTTAATAGGATCCAACTGCTTAGCAATTGAGTTGTTTACAGACTTGAGAACCTTAGAAATACTATCATCAGTTGACTTAAGAACAATAATATTTGTTGTAAGCTTCTCACCAGCTACAGTTGTCTCAACACTATTATTTGTTACTTCTGATACATTAGGAATATTCTGGATCAACTTATTGTTCTTATCGAGCAAATCTACAGAACCATCAGCCTTAATTGCACTAGCCTTAACACCAGGAGCAGCGAGAATTGTATAAACATTAATCTCCTTATTGCCCTCGTAAGTAACATCAAACTTGATACCATCAACAAAGTTCTTCAACTTGTTTGACAAAGATGGAACCAACAAGTTCTCCATTGACCAATCAGAGAGCTTATCAAGATACTGGTTATCCTTTCCGAAGTTGAAAGACAATGGCTTAACAGCGAAAGCTGCAACATTGTACTGACCTACAGCGTGCTTGAGTTCCAACTTACCTGTCTCAGGGTTGAACAAGTAGTAAGAAGCCTTTACTGTGTAAGCCTGCAACTTATTGTTGAGGTTGTTCTTATACAAAGCAGCAGCAACCTTAGTCAAATCCAAGTCGTTACCCTTAGGATCCTTCAACTCAGCGAGGATATTCTGAGCAGCCTCCTTCAAAGAGCCCTTATCCAAAGCGATATCGTCGTTCTGAGGATCAGAAGCGATAACAGGAATCTGATAGAAGCCATTCTTAGAAGCAGCACGAGAATAGCCGAATGTCAAGACCTTGTCAGTCTTCTCAATATCACCGAGTTCAAAGCCCTTAGCAGACTCACCCTGGCTGTTAACCAACTCTACCTTAACCAAAGAAGGATCAATCTCTGTTGGGTTCAAAGAAACATAGAGGTAACCAGCATTACCGCCCTTCCCGAGAACATCACCAGGTTCGAAATCGCCCCAACCCTTAGGACTCTGAACAGCTGTGCCATAGAAAGAAGAAGCCAAGTTCAACTGTGAGCCAAGGAATGCAGCATTCCAGTAACCAGTAACAGGGTTCTCAGTAGCATTGATAGCGATATTATCAAGCTTCTTGTTCATCAAGAAGTCGAAAGCCATATCGTAACGATCCTGCAAATCCTGAACAGTACCATCAATGCTATCAAGACGGTTGTACAACTCCTCAGTGAACTTCTTAGCAGCAATAGAATCTGAAACACGCAATTTCTCGATAGCAGCAATCTGACCACTGATGCTATCTACCTTACCTGAAAGATTCTTATATGCCTTAGAACCCTGAATAGCAGCATCCAAAGTAGCATACTGACCTAACTCTGTGAGGGCGCCCTTGTCCATAGCTTCCCAGTTAGCCTTGATACGAGCGTCAATAGCTTTTTCCAAAGATGGCTGCTTCTCCTTCAACTCACCCAACCACTTATTGAGGCCTGTCAAATCAGACTTCTGCTTAGCAATAGCGTCAGCAAGAGATACGCTAGTGTTGTAAGCACTGTCGCTTTCGTTATCTGTACAAGACACGAAAGTGCTAGCTCCACCCACCAAGAGGGCAGAGAAGAGCAAAATACTAGTTAATTGTCTTTTCATTTTTTATAAAAAATTTAATTAAACTTATGTTGTCTAACTCATTATTATATTTTAGAAAGGTCAAGCTCGACGAAGTAGCCAGTGTATGTTGTTGACTTAGGTCTTGCCTTCACTCTCCTTTTTATCATTTTATCATTCTTAGTTTCTATATTATCGTTACCAATTTGTATATATACCGCTGCAAAGGTAAAGCTTTTTTTTGAATTAGAAAGTTTTCTCCCCATTATTTTTAGCAAAATGCCTTAAATTTTAAATATTTTAAGTATTCTCCCCTCTTTTCTCCCCCTTTTCTCCCCTATTTTACAGCAATGATAACGTTTACACGAAAATATCCTTGTCAACCAACTTGACCTACATCAACCGTCCAAACAAAAAGACACTTCAGTTGTCTAATAAATAAATAAAGAAAAGAAGAGGAAAAGAAAGAGAGACTCGATGACACTTATGACACTTATGACACTTGTTTTCTAAAAAAATCCTACGCGCGCGGGCGGGCAGGAAAAATTTCTCCAATCAGCCTCCCGCCCGCCTACGCGAGAGATTTTTTAAGAAAATGCTGTCATCGGTGTCACCCTGTCATTCCGAGACAAGTCGCCTTAGTACCATAAGTATCTTACTTACCCCCCGTAAGTAAGTCACTTAGCACCCGTAAGTAAGTCACTTAGCCATCGCAAGTAAGTTACTTACCTAGCACAAAAAAGGGAGGCTTACCTCGTCACAAGGTTTACCTCCCTACACTTATAGTTAAAAATAACCGAATATTACTTGTTCAGGAACTTATCTACCTGAACAGCAATCTTTCTGCCGCTTGCCATGGCACGAACCACCAGAGAAGCTCCGCTAGCTGCATCACCTGCCACGAATACATTCTCGGCAAACTCAGGCTGCTGTGGCTTCAGGAAGCCCATTGCCAGGAACACAGCCTCTGCCTTGATGATCTCCGGCTCGCCTGCCTCTACCATCAGTGGGCGACCACCCTCTGGGTTTGGCTTCCAGTCGATAGGCTGAACCTTCACACCAGTCAGCTTGCCGTTCTTTCCCAGGAATTCCAGAGAGTTGATGTTCCAGCGACGGGTACAACCTTCCTCATGACTGGAAGTGGTCTTCAAAGTGCGAGGCCAGTTTGGCCAAGGATTCTTAGGATCCTCAGGGCCTTCTACCGGCTTAGGCATGATCTCGATCTGGGTTACGCTCTTGCAACCCTGGCGATGAGCGGTACCGATACAGTCGGAACCCGTATCACCACCACCGATTACCAATACATCCTTGCCCTTGCAGTTGACCAGTTCGTCCTTAGAGAACTCCATACCGGCAAGGATACGGTTCTGCTGAGAAAGCAGCTCCAGGGCGAAGTAAACACCCTTCAGCTCTCTTCCAGGAATCTTCAAGTCACGGGCTGTCGGTGTACCAGTAGATACCACATAGGCATCGAAGCCCTCCGGCAACTTGGTAACGTCAATCTGCTGATTGTATCTGAACTCGATGCCCTCCTCTTCGAGAAGATGGAGACGGCGGTCGATGATGCTCTTGTTGAGCTTGAAGTTAGGAATACCGTAACGCAACAGACCACCGGCATTCTCACGTGCCTCGAAGACTGTTACCTTATATCCCTTGTGGTTCAACTGGTTGGCTGCAACCAGTCCTGCAGGACCGGCACCGATGACAGCCACCGTCTTGCCATTACGCTCCGGAATCTCAACATGCACATAGTCCTCAGAGAAGGCGTGCTCCACGATGGCGCACTCATCCTCACGGTTGGTGGTTGGTTCATGATCCATGAGATTCAGGATACAAGCCTTCTCGCAGAGTGCAGGACAGATGCGTCCTGTGAACTCCGGGAAGTCGTTGGTGGAATTGAGGAGACGGTAAGCCAACTCCCAGTCGCCCTTGTAGAGGGCATCGTTCCACTCCGGTGCCTTGTTGCCCAGCGGACAAGCCCAGTGGCAGAAAGGCACGCCACAATCCATGCAACGGGAAGCCTGCTGTCGGCGGTCGTTGCTATTCAAAGTCTGTTCTACCTCGCTGAAGTCGAGGATTCTATCGTGAATTGGTCTATAACCTGCTTCCTTGCGAGGTATAGTCAAAAATGCTTTTGGATTTCCCATCTTTTTTCTAATTTTAAAATTAGTAATCGCGCTGCATATCCGCAATCTTCTGCTGCAACTTCTTTACCTGCTCCTCCTGGAGAACTCGCTTGTACTCGATTGGCACTACCTGGATGAAATCCTCTACGTAGTGGTTCCAGTCATCGAGCATGGTACGGGCGAGCTTACTGCCGGTGTAGAGATAATGCTGACGAATCAACTCGTGCAACTCCTTGCGATAGGTGCTGTCTTCCACGAGGTTAATCTCCACCATATCCATGTTACAGAAGTAATCGAAGTTGTGGTTCTTATCCCATACGTAGGCAACACCACCACTCATACCAGCGGCGAAGTTACGACCGGTTTCACCGAGCACTACTACTCTACCGCCCGTCATATACTCGCAGCAGTGGTCACCAGCACCCTCAATCACGGCGATGGCACCGGAGTTACGAACACCAAAGCGCTCGCCTACCTTACCATTGATATACAACTCACCACTTGTGGCACCATAGAGACCGGTGTTACCGGCGATGATGTTATCCTCGGCAGAGAAGTTGCTGCGGATAGGAGGAAGGATGGAAATACGACCTCCTGAAAGTCCCTTTGCGAAATAGTCATTGGTCTCACCTTCGAGCTTGAAATCTACTCCCTTGACCAGGAAGGCACCGAAGCTCTGACCTGCAGAACCCTTGAACTTCACGTTCACGGTCTTGTCAGGAAGACCAGCCTCACCGTATTTGGCAGCGATTGCACCGCTCAGCATAGCACCGGCAGCACGGTCGGTATTCTTGATGGCGAAGTCGAGGTTCACCTCTTCCTGGTTCTCGATGGCACGCTGGGCGCCACGGATAATCTGCTGGTCGAGTACATTGTCGAGGTCATGAATCTGCTCGGTAGTATGATAGAGCGAGCAATGACCTGTCTCACGATGCAGCAAGCGAGAGAAGTCGAGCAAGTCAGCCTTCTCCTCGATGCTCTTAGCCACCTCTGGCTCTACGGCATCAGCACCCTCGGCAGGAACAACCTCCTCATCCTTCTTGCGGACGATGAGTTCGGTATGACCGATGATATCGTTCAATGAGGTGTAACCCATCTCAGCCAGATACTCACGAACCTCCTCGGCGAGGAAGCGGAAGTAGTTGATGAGGTACTTGTAGCTGCCACGGAAGTGCGCACGGAGCTTAGGATCCTGTGTGGCAACACCCATAGGACAGGTATTCAGGTTACACTTACGCATCATGACACAACCCAAAACGATGAGGGCTGCCGTACCGAAACTGAATTCCTCGGCACCGAGCAAAGCCATCAGGATGATGTCGCGACCGCTCTTCAACTGACCATCCACCTGCAGACGAACCTGACCACGAAGACCGTTCTTCACCAGAGTCTGCTGGGTTTCAGAAAGTCCGATTTCAGGAGAGATACCTGCGAAACGCATACTGGATGCAGGGCTGGCACCTGTACCACCCTCAGCACCAGAGATAACGATGAGGTCTGCCTTCGCCTTAGCCACACCGGCAGCGATGGTACCCACACCACTCTCAGCTACCAACTTCACGGAGATAGCCGCCTTAGGGTTCACATTCTTGAGGTCGAAGATGAGCTGAGCCAAATCCTCGATACTGTAGATATCGTGATGAGGTGGAGGAGAAATCAGGCTGATGCCAGGGATAGAGTGACGGGTCTTGGCGATGACCTCGTTGACCTTGAAGCCAGGCAACTGACCACCCTCACCCGGTTTAGCACCCTGTGCCACCTTGATCTGGATTTCCTCTGCATTTACCAAATATTCTGTTGTCACACCAAATCGACCGGAAGCAACCTGCTTGGTCTTGCTGGAGAGGCTGATGCCATCCTGTGTAGAATGGAATCTTTCGTTATCCTCACCACCTTCACCGGTATTGCTTCGAGCGCCGAGGGCGTTCATGGCGAGTGCCATTGCCTCGTGAGCCTCCTTGGAGAGGGCACCGAAACTCATCGCACCGGTAACGAAGTGCTTGACGATTTCCTCTACCGGCTCCACCTTATCTATAGAGATAGGATTCTTGCGGAAACCGAAGAAGTCGCGGATGAAGATAGGCTCCTGCTTATCGTCAACGAGATGTGTATATTTCTTGAAGAGATCGTAATCGCCCTTGCGGGTTGCGAGCTGCAAGGTGGCGATGGTCTCTGGGTTCCAAGCGTGCTTGATACCATCCTTGCGGTAGTGGAACTGTCCGAGACTTGGCAGGAAGTCGAGCTTCTTGGTCTCGAATGCCTTGTCGTGCAGGCGGATGGCATCACGGGCGATGGTCTCGAGTCCGATACCGCCGATGGTGCTCACCTCTGTTCCGAAGTAGCTCTTCAGGAGGCTCTCGCTCAAACCGATGCTCTCGAAAATCTTGGCACCACGATAGCTTCGGATGGTAGAGATACCCATCTTAGCCATAATCTTGAACAAGCCCTTCTTCACAGCCTTGATATAGTTCTGCTCGGCTGTGTGATAATCCTCCTGAATCTTTCCCTTCTTTACCAGGTCGTCGAGGATGGCGTATGTCAGGTATGGACAGAGGGCTGATGCACCGTAACCCAGCAACAGGGCTGCGTGCATTACCTCACGAATCTCACCGCTCTCAACGATGAGGGCAGTCTGCACACGCTTGCCGGCATCAATCAGATAATGATGTACGGCGCTCACGGCGAGCAGAGATGGGATGGCGGCATGGGTCTCATCCACGCCACGGTCGCTCAAGATGATGTAGTTGTAGCCATCATCCACGCTCTGGGCTGCCTGCTTGCAGAGCTCATCCAAAGCCTCATGCAATCCTTCTTCGCCCTTGGCGGTTTCGAAGAGCATGTGGAGCTTGACGGTATTGAAGCCCTTGTAGCGGATATTCTGAAGGATGTCCAACTGGGTATTGGTCAGGATAGGATGTGGCAAGCGAACCATCTTGCAGTTACTCTCATCCGGGTTCAGAATGCCGGAACCTACACGGCCGATATACTCGGTAAGACTCATCACGAGGTTCTCACGGATGGAGTCGATGGCAGGGTTGGTAACCTGAGCAAACTGCTGACGGAAGTAGTTGAAGAAGATCTGTGGCTGGTCTGAGAGTACGGCAAGTGGGGTATCATTACCCATAGATGCAGTAGGCTCCTGACCCTTGGTAGCCATCGGAATGATGGTACCATCGATATCTTCCTCGCCAAAACCGAATTCCAATTCCTTGCGAGTGAGGTTTTCTACAGCGTTTTCCACCTTACGTCCGCTGCGCAGCTTTTCCAGTTCAATACGGTTGGTGTTCAACCACTGGCGGTAAGGATGAGCCTCAGCCAGGCGCTCCTTGATTTCGCCATCATAATAGATCTTGCCTTCCTGGGTATCAATCAGGAGAATCTTACCCGGCTGCAAACGTCCCTTCTCAGCAATCTCGGTTGGGTCGAAATCCATCACACCCACCTCAGAAGCCACTACCATCATATCGTTCTTGGTGATGGTATAGCGGGCAGGGCGCAGACCGTTTCTATCGAGCATACCACCGGCGTAGCGGCCATCGCTGAAGAGCAGGGCGGCAGGACCGTCCCATGGCTCCATCAGGATAGAGTGGTACTCATAGAAAGCCTTCAGATCCTCAGAGATAGGGTTCTTGTCGTTGAAGCTCTCTGGCACCATCACAGCCATGGCATGAGGCAATGACAGACCGCTCATCACGAAGAACTCGAAGACATTATCGAGACTGGCTGAGTCACTCATATCAGGCTGGACGATAGGAGAAATCTCACGGATATCGCCCAGAGCCTCGCTACTCAACACACTCTCGCGCGCCTTCATCCAGGCACGGTTGCCACGGATGGTGTTAATCTCACCATTGTGGGCAAGGAGACGGAATGGCTGAGCCAGACTCCATGTTGGGAAGGTGTTGGTAGAGAAGCGGGAGTGAACCAAAGCCAGACCGCTTGTAAAATAATTATTAGTCAAGTCAGGATAGTACTGACGCAGCTGAAGGCTGCTCAACATACCCTTATATACGATGTTCGAATTAGACAACGAACAGATATAGAAATCAGGATCGCTGACACGTTTCTCGATGCGCTTGCGGATGAGATAGAGGATGCGCTCGAAGACAGGCACCTTATCATCTGTCACACCTGTAATGAACACCTGTTTGATGGCAGGTTCATTGCTCAATGCAGCCTCACCCAGACAGTCTGGATTGGTAGGCACATTGCGGAGATGCATCAACTGAAGTCCCTCACGTTCAATCTCTTCGATCATAATAGAGAGGATATCCTGCTGTTTCTTCTCATCCTTAGGCAAGAAGACAAGACCTGTACCATATTTTCCCTTTTCCGGTACAGGGATACCCTGAAGAAGAATAAACTCATGTGGAATCTGGAGCATGATACCGGCACCATCACCCGTCTTGTTATCGGCACCCTCTGCACCACGATGACGCATATTCTCGAGTATCTTCAAGGCGTTATCGACCAGCTCATGACTCTTGTTACCGTGGATATTCACCACCATACCTACGCCACACGCATCGTGTTCATAGGCAGAACTGTACAATCCTTTTTCCATTTCTTGTTCGTTTTATATCGGTTATTTCTAATCATTTTCTTTGTATGAATTTTGGCACAGAATATTTATTCTTGGCACAAAAGATTTTTAGGCACGGATTACGCGGATTACACGGATTTTTTATAGATTATATATTTATACATTATCTATATATTTATACCGGAATACCGAATGGCGTTAGCCCTCCGTGTAATCCGTGTAATCCGTGCCTAAAACTTTTCCCTATTTATACGCCTGTTCGTGAACTCCCGCCACGGCTCTGCCGCTAGGGTCGTTCTGATTCTTGAAAGAGGCATCCCAGGCAAGGGCTTCGGCTGTAGAGCAGGCTACGCTTGGTACGCTAGGCACGCTCTTGGCAGCGCTGTCGCTTGGGAAATGCTCGGCGAAGATAGAGCGATAATAATACTCCTCCTTGTTCTGTGGAGGATTGATAGGGAATCGCTCGGCAGCATGCGCCATCTGTTCGTCGCTGACGGCTGATGCGGTAATCTGCTTCAGGGTATCAATCCATGAATAGCCCACTCCATCGGAGAACTGCTCCTTCTGGCGCCATGCTACTTCCTCCGGAAGCAGATCGGCAAAAGCCTCACGAACCACCTTCTTCTCGATAGTCTTATCCGGACACATCTTCAAAACCGGGTTCATGCCCATCGCTACATCCAGGAACTCCTTGTCAAGGAAAGGCACACGACCCTCAATGCCCCATGCCGCCAGACTCTTGTTGGCTCTCAGGCAATCGTAGAGATAGAGTTTGCCGAGCTTGCGCACGGTTTCCTCATGGAAAGCCTTGGCATCCGGTGCCTTGTGGAAGTAGAGATAACCTCCGAATACCTCGTCGGCACCCTCACCGGAAAGTACCATCTTGATACCCATGCTTCGGATGACTCTCGCCAGGAGATACATCGGGGTAGAAGCACGGACGGTGGTAACATCGTAGGTCTCGATGAAGTAGATGACATCACGGATGGCATCCAGACCTTCCTGGATGGTGTAGTTGATTTCATGATGCACGGTACCGATGTGATCGGCAACCAATCGTGCCTTCGCCAAATCAGGAGCACCCTTCAAACCTACGGCAAAGGAGTGAAGTCGAGGCCAGTATGCCTTGGTTTCGCCCCCATTCTCCACACGGGTAGAAGAGAATTTTTCGGCTACGGCAGAGATGACGGAAGAATCAAGACCGCCGCTGAGGAGAACACCGTAAGGAACATCGCTCATCAGCTGGCGCTTTACAGAAGCCTCCAGAGCATCGTGAATCTCCTTCACGGCTGCCTTTTCCTGAGGTTCCGCATCCTTCAGCTGGGCTTCAGCCTTCTTCTTATCATCAATCTGATATTTCTTCTGCATGGCAGCGTATTCAAACCAATCACGGGTATAATAGCGCTTCATGCCAGGGTTCTTGCTATAGTAATAATGACCTGGAAGGAATGGCTCGTAATGATCACACTGACCTTCGAGCGCCTTCAACTCGCTTGCCACCAATACTTTTCCATCTTTATCATAACCAATATAAAGAGGAATTACGCCGATAGGGTCGCGAGCGATGAGGAATTCATCACGCTCGGCATCGTAAAGGGCGAAGGCAAAGATACCGTTCAGCTCTTCGAGCATCTTGGTGATACGGGCGTGGAGCGCATCCTCACCTTTATATATTAAGGTATCAAAGTCGGAATCTGCTCGCATCTCACGATAGAGAGAAAGAATCACCTCACAGTCGGAACCGGTCTGATACTGGTATTTGCCAGCAAAACGAGCACGGATGTCCTGATGATTATAAATCTCACCGTTTACGGCAAGCACCTGTTTTTTGTCTGGTGCAAACAAAGGTTGGCGACCACTTTCCGGGTCAACAATGCTCAGACGCTCATGTGCCAGGATAGCAGAACCACCACAGTAGATTCCGCTCCAGTCTGGTCCGCGATGGCGGATCTTCTGGCTCATACGAAGCGCTTGCTGTCGCAATTCAAGAGTCTGCTCCTGAATATTGAAGATAGATACGATTCCACACATAATATCTTTCCCTTTCTTTTACGGTTATTTTTATCTCTTTTTACCTAAAACAAATAACATTTTGTTATGTTTCGGCTGCAAAATTACTACTTTTTGTCAATATACGAAAGATTTTCGTTACCTTTTGTCTTAAGAAAAGGAGGGTAATTACACATTTAAATACAAGAACCTATTTATCTTTCATTTTGAAAGATAAAGCACTAATATTTATTTCAAAATAACACATAGAAAGAAAAATAAGATAAAAGCATTTTTCATCATCGGATTACACGGAATTATCGGAAGAGCATTCTTGCTGTACGGATTACGCACGGAATTTAAACGGAATTTGGCCTACCGGCCATAGGCTGACGCCATAAAGGCATCCTGCTGTCTTTCCCATTTTTAGGGGTATCGTTACGACCGTGAGGTCGCTTTCCGTCTAAAATCCGTGCGTAATCCGAGGAGGGAGGTTAAGGTTCCGTTAACTCAGCGTAATCCGATGAATAAAATATCCAATGAAAGTTTAGTTAAAAAATATATAGAATTGTGCCGTTTTTCCCAATTTTTTAGTATCTTTGCAACATTATTGTGTTGTTATTACAAATAACCTAATTTATTCAATTATTCCGTAGATGTTACTATAGCATTATGAGAAAGAGAATTATAAATCTTTTAATGATGACCTGCGTATTAGCCGGCGGCTACTCTCAGGCATCGCTTGCTCAACAAGCAAAGTCGAGCAATCTAACCCAGTTTGTCAACCCTCGAATCGGAACAGGTGGACATGGACACGTTTTCCTCGGAGCCAACGTTCCGTTCGGATATGTCCAGTTAGGTCCTACAGAACCATCCCGCGGATGGGACTGGTGCTCCGGCTACCATCATTCTGACTCCATCCTCATCGGTTTCGGACACCAGCACCTGAGCGGTACCGGTATCGGCGACCTGGGCGACGTGGCTTTTCTGCCCGTAGTAGATGGCAACCAGAAACAAATCAAGTTCAGTCACGACAACGAGAACGTGCGCCCTGGATATTATGCAGTCAAACTGCAGCAGCCTAATGTATGGGTAGAGCTGACCGCTACCCAGCGTGCCGGTTTCCAGCGCTATACTTTCGGTGCTGATGCACAGCAGGCACAGCTGGTACTCGACCTGAAGCAGGGTATCGGCTGGGATGGAGCCAAGGACATGAATGTAGATAATACTACAGCTACCACCGTGGCTGGTCACCGTTTCTCCAAGGGATGGGCGAACGACCAGAAGGCATTCTTCTTCGCAGAATTCTCCCAGCCTGTTACCGTGAAGCCACTGGGCACCGGCAGATGGCTGATTACCGCTGCTGATGTTACCAAGCCATTGTTGGTAAAGACCGGTTTGTCGGCTGTGAGCGCAGAGAATGCCAAGCTGAACCTGGAGAAAGAGATTCCGGGCTGGGATTTCCGTCAGGTAGTAGCTGATGCAGATGCTGCCTGGAACAAGGAATTGGCTAAGGTGAACATCGAGACCAGCGATTCTACCTCCCGCCGCATCTTCTACACAGCTATGTATCATACCATGACTGCTCCATCTGTCTTCTCAGACGTCAATGGTCAGTATCGCGGTGCCGACGGCAAGGTCTATGACGGCAACTTCACCAATTATACCACCTTGTCACTCTGGGACACCTATCGTGCAGCTCATCCGCTGATGACCATGATCCATACCGACATGTTGCCAGATATGGCAAGCACCTTCATCAATATCTATCGCCAGCAGGGCAAGTTGCCAGTATGGCATCTGATGGGTAACGAAACCAACTGTATGGTGGGCAACCCAGGCATTCCTGTTCTTGCCGATATGGTACTGAAGGGCTATGTGAAGGATAAGGAAGGAGCCTACGAGGCGATGAAGAAGTCGGCTATGCTCGATGAGCGTGGCATGGGCTTGCTCAAGAAGTACGGTTATCTGCCATACGACAAGGAGCCTACCAAGGAAACCGTAGCCAAGGGCTTGGAATATGCGCTGGCTGATGCCTGTGTGGCAAAGGTGGCTCGCATGCTGGGAAAGAAGGAAGATGCCAAGTACTTCGAGAACAGATCAAAGGCTTACAGCAAGTACTTCGACAAGGAGACCGGCTTTATGCGCGGTCTGAGTTCCGACGGCAAGTTCCGCGTTCCTTTCAACCCATTCTCTGCCGAGCATCGTGAAGATGACTATACCGAGGGAAATGCCTGGCAATATACCTGGCTGGTGCCTCATGATGTTCACGGACTCGTGAAGCTCTTCGGCAATGAAAAGAAGTTCGTGACCAAGCTCGACTCTCTCTTCATCGTTACTGGTGAGATGGGTGCCAATGCTTCTCCTGACATCTCTGGTCTGATTGGTCAGTATGCTCATGGCAACGAGCCTAGCCATCATGTTCTCTATATGTACAACTATGTAGGTCAGCCTTGGAAGGCTGCCCGTCTGCTCAGACAGACCCTGGACGAGATGTACAAGGATGACTTCGACGGTTTGAGCGGCAACGAGGACGTAGGTCAGATGTCAGCATGGTATGTGCTTTCTTCCGTAGGTCTCTATCAGGTAGAGCCAGCTGGCGGCAAGTACATCATCGGCAGCCCTATCTTCGACAAGGCAGAACTGAACGTGGGCAAGGGCAAGACCTTCAACATCGTCTGCAAGAACAACAGCAAGGAAAACATGTACGTACAGTCTGTGAAGTTGAACGGCAAGCGATACAGCAAGTCATACATCATGTACAACGACATCATGAAGGGCGGCACCCTCGAACTGCAGATGGGCAACCAGCCATCGAAGTGGGGAACCCGTCCTGCCGACCGTCCATAAGAATCAAGCACTAACTAACAAAAATATAAATAATGAGAAAGACTATTTTAACATTGGCTCTTCTTGCCTCCATGAGCGCTATGGCTCAGGAGAATGCTGAGGTAGATGTGCATGCACGCTATACCAAGGTGGTAACCCCAGTGAATGGCAAATATGAGTCAAAGCGTCCTCCTGTAGAGGACCGCCTCTTCACTTCTACAGCTGTAGAGAAGAAGATCAAGGAAGTACAGAAACTCCTGAAGAAGAATCCAAAGCTGGCGTGGATGTTTGCCAACTGCTATCCTAACACCCTGGAGAGTACCGTTCACTACCGTGTGCTCGAAAATGGTGATGATGATACATTCGTATATACCGGTGATATTCCAGCCATGTGGCTCCGCGACTCAGGTGCCCAGGTATGGCCTTACGTAGCCCTCGCCAACAAGGACGAAAAATTGAAGAAGATGCTGAAGGGTGTGATTCTCCGCCAGTTGAAGTGCATCAACATCGACCGCTACGCCAACGCCTTCAATGACGGTCCTACCGGTGCCGGCTGGCAGAAAGACCGCACCAAGATGCAGCCGGATGTATTCGAGCGCAAATATGAGATCGACTCCTTCTGCTACCCTATCCGTCTGGCTTACGAGTACTGGAAGGTAACAGGCGATGACTCTATTTTCGGCGAGGTATGGATGAAGGCTATCGAGAATATCCTGAAGACCTTCCACGAGCAGCAGCGCAAGGTGACAGCCAAGGCTTATCACTTTACCCGTGTTTCTGACCGTGCCTTCGATACCATCGGTTGGGACGGCTTCGGTGCTCCGGTAAAACCAGTAGGACTGATCGCTTCCATGTTCCGTCCTTCAGATGATGCTACCATCCTTCCATTCCTGATTCCATCCAACTTCATGGCAGTTTCTTCCATGAACAAGGCAGCAGAGATCCTGAAGCACGTGGCAGAGAAGGATGCAGCAAAGAAAGATGCAGCCTTGAAGATTGCGCAGGATTGCAGCAGTCTGGCTGACGAGGTACATACTGCTCTGCAGAAGTATGCTATCTACAACCATCCTAAGTATGGCAAGATCTATGCTTACGAGGTAGATGGTTTCGGCAACCAGCTCCTGATGGACGATTCCAACGTTCCTTCTCTCCTGGGTATGGGATATATGGGTGATGTTCCTATGAACGACCCTATCTATCAGAACACCCGCCGTTTCGTTTGGAGTGAGGACAATCCTTGCTTCTTCCGCGGCAAGGCTGGCGAAGGTATCGGTGGTCCACACATCGGTTACGACATGCCTTGGCCTATGTCTATCATGATGAAGTGCTTCACCGCACAGAGCGATGACGAGATCCGCTTCTGCATGAAGATGCTGTTGAATACGGATGCCGGTATGGGATTCATCCATGAGTCTTTCCACAAGGACGATGCTTCTAAATACACCCGTCCTTGGTTCGCATGGCAGAACACCCTCTTCGGAGAGTTGGTCATCAAGCTGATCAATGATGGCAAGGCTGACTTGCTGAACAACTTATAATACACATTATTATATATAGAGAAAATGCCGATAGTTTCTGATGTTTCAGAACTATCGGCATTTATATTTATGCTAACTGGCGTCAAATATGCCATTTCTATTCTTCTTCTGCCACTTTCCAATCGATCAATCCTTTGCCTTCTTCGTCAAGTTCGATTCCGAGTCCTATCACCTCTCGCCTGTCAGCCTTGAAAGGCTCCATATAGCGACAATCGATAATCTGGCGAACGGCAGCTTCCTTGCCACCATTGTTTCTCAATTTCAGTTCTATCACATAGATATAGCGAGAAGTAGTTGCTACAATATCTATCCTGCCCGTGGAAAGCATGTGCTCTACTTCAACCTTCAAACCGATGGCATTGAAAATCGTACTGATGACCAGACGATAGCGCTCCTCCATATCCATGGAAGCCATCTTCTTGTTGCTATAAGGCACATCGGCAACCAATGCCTTCAATGACTTCATCGCATCCGGCAACTGCCCGGTGCCCAACTGCATATACAGATTGGCCTGCAACGACTGGATGTCTCCCATCTCCCGCATAGTCAGAGCTGGGAGCACGGTTTCGTAGAGCGCCTGCTTCACCTCTTCATTAGGGAATCCCAAAACATAGCCGAACTCATCACTATCCTTGATGGTGAGATAGCCCGACTGATAAAGGAACAAGGCTGGTCCACCACCCGTTACATCCGACGTCTCCAGGATGTTGCGCAGAACACGGCAATTCTCAAAATCACCCAAACTCAACTCTGCATTGGTGACAAACTTAGGAAGCCGGGAAGTAGCTCCGGATGCAGCCCAGAAATTAGCCAAATTCTTCGAATTCAACGCATTGATGAGACTGAAAGGATTATAAATATCTACCATATTATTACGGCTGAAGTGATACCCATCATAATACTCCTTCAGTTTGTCATGGGTCTGCTGCAGAGTCCAACCATTCACTTCCGCCATTTTCTCCAACTCTGGCATGAAATTCTCGCTGATTTCCTCTTCCGTGATACCGCAAAGAGGGGCATACTGTGGCAGGAAACTGATATTGGTCAGATTGTTGAGTGCAGAGAACAGGGAAATCTGCGTAAACTTGGTGATGCCGGTGATAAAGACGAAGCGCTCGTACTCATCGTCAGCCTTCAAAATGGCGAACACGTTTCGATACACATTGGTACATTCTTCATGCTCAGGAGTTTTCCAGGAATGCTGCAGCGGAGAGTCGTATTCATCGATGAGTACGACAACCTGCATGCCAGTCTGCCGATAAGCTGTGGTAATGATGGCATCAAAACGATCGGCAAGTTGCGCGGTAGGATCAGGCGTTATGGCATACTTTTGTTCATACGACTTAAAGCACAGATTGAGATACGAGCGGATTCCTTCAGCGCTGGCTCCTCCACGGCTCATATCGAGTCGGATGACTGGATATTGCTTCCAGTCATCTTCCATATCCATGATCTTGAGACCTTCAAAGAGTTCCTTTCTGCCGCGGAAATAAGCTTCCAGAGTATCTACGAGCACAGACTTGCCGAATCGGCGAGGGCGGCTCAGATAGTTATACTGGTCACCATAGTTTGCCAACTCCCAGACGATGTCTGTCTTATCAACATAGACGTATCCCTCTTCCCTGATTTTCTTGAAAGACTGTACGCCTACCGGCAGTCTTCTTCGTTTGATGTTTGCCATATTCTTTTCCTCCATATATATTTTATGCAAAGATACAAAATATTCTCTTATCTTTGTCTTTCTGAGGCTTTATTTTCAGTTTCTTCACAGTTCTTGCAGTATGGCATTGTAAAATGGAGGAAAAAGGGAGTGTGTGTCATAAGTTCATGACGTATTTTTTTCATCGGATTACGCTGAGTTATCGGATGCATTCTTGCTGTACGGATTACGCACGGAATTTATACGGAAAGCGACCTGTTCGGTCGAGGAACCGGAACTGCATGATGTATAGTCCCACAGATTTCACAGATTTACACGGATTTTACTACTATACGTTTTTTATGTCACGCAGATTTCGCAGATTTTTCATCGGATAACTCCGCGTAATCAGATGAGGAAAAATCTGCGTCATCCCATAGACCGAACAGGTCTAAATCTGTGTAAATCTGTGAAATCTGTGGGACAAAAAAACAATCAGAAAAAATCTGCGTCATCTGCGAAATCTGCGTGACCTTATAACATGTGGTTTAAGTCGCCTCGACCGCATAGGTCGCTTTCCGTTTAAATTCCGTGCGTAATCCGTACAGCAAGAATGCTCTTCCGATAACTCCGTGTAATCCGATGAAGAAAAAATGATGAATAAATTAAAAAGAGGATGTGACATAAACTTATGACACACCCTCCCCTTATATTTATGCTAACTTAAAAAATAACCTCACTTTATGGCTGCAGGGTGAAACCTACTACTAGATAAGCTTTCTCTGTGCTAGGGTTAGCAGCTACCTGAGCAAAGACAGGAACAGAGAAGGAATCGGTAATCTTGATATCCTTCGTTGCCTTGACACCTACGTGGGTAACGGCAAAACCGTTGGCATCACCATAGAAGGTTGTGGCAAATGGCACAGCACCGATGCTTGCCTCCCAATCACAGCCACCCAACTTGAATGGAGCGGTAGCCTCGAGATAAGATGAATAAGCACGGTCGCCATCCTTGTTGACTCCATCGTTGCCAGCGAAGTTGGTGTACCAGTTCAAGGCAAGCGGACCGAAGTCATAACCTACATTTGCCTCGAAAACATGAGAAGTTTCGTGAGCCTTGTAAGCGAAATACTTCTCGTTAGGAGAGTTGAACCAGTAATCGGTAACACCGATATGGAAACCACCCGTCTCGTATGCCAAGGTAAGATCAAACTCCTTGGTATCTTCCGGCTGAGAAAGACCTACACTTCCCCAGGCTGTAAGAGACAATCCCTTGTATCCGATACCCAATGTAGGCTGCAAGGAGACGGCTCCCAAATCCTGACCACGCCAGTAGTACTGGCTTACGATATCAGCACCGATAGAAGTTTCTACCTCGTCCTGCGCCATGGCAGCAGGAGCAAAAGCCATCAAACCGAGTGCCAAGGCACCCATCTTCTTCATATCTAAAATCTTCTTCATAATCTCTCTTTTTATGTGATACATTCCTGTTTTAAAAAGTTTTGGCTGCAAAATTACGAATAATAATTCTGCCTACCAAAACTTTTATCAATAATCTCTCTCGTCAATATATGAAAGTACTTTAGTTGTAGCAGCTCTCACCATGCTCGTAGATATCGAGACCTTCCTCCTCGATTCGTTTGTCAACACGGAGACCAGCAATCTTCTTAATACCCCAGAAGAGGATAATACCTGTTGCAGCTGCCCAAAGGTCGATGCAGAGGATACCGAAGCACTGAGCTCCGAAGAAACCGAAACCGCCACCGTAGAAGGCACCGCCATCAAGAGCGAAGAGACCTGTCATCAAGGTACCAAAGATACCGCATACACCATGCACTGAGCTGGCACCTACAGGGTCATCAATATGAAGCTTGGTATCGATGAACTCGATAGAGAATACCAGGATGATACCTGCCAGAAGACCAATGATGGCTGAACCCAACGGACTAACCAAGTCGCAACCGGCTGTGATAGCTACCAAACCTGCCAAGATACCATTCAATGTCAATGAGAATGAAGGCTTACCATACTTGATCCAAGATGTAAACATAGTACCCAAACCACCGCAGACAGCAGCCAGGTTGGTGGTCAGGAATACGTGGCTGATAGCAACACGGTTAACCTCACCAGAAGCAGCGAGCTGAGAACCAGGGTTGAATCCGAACCATCCGAACCAGAGGATGAATACACCGAGGGCAGCAGCCATCAGGTTGTGACCAGGGATAGCCATGCTCTTGCCGTTGCGGTACTTACCCAAACGAGGGCCTAAGCAGATAGCACCTACCAAGGCGAGGACACCACCAACACTATGTACAATGGCAGAACCTGCGAAATCATGGAAGGCAGCACCAAAGGTGTCCATCATGAATGAACCGGCATCAGCATTGCAAAGCCAGCCGCCACCCCATGTCCAGTGACCTTCTACAGGGTAGATAATCAATGAGATGAAGAATGAATAGATGCAATACATAGAGAACTTGGTACGTTCTGCCATGGCACCTGAAACGATGGTAGCACTGGTAGCGCAGAATACGGTCTCGAACATCAGGAAGCCTTCTGTAGGAAGACCAGCTGCATTCTTGTAGAAAGAAAGGTCGCCGAAGTTAGGCATACCGATAAATCCGGCACCATCACTACCAAACATAAATCCGAAACCTACGAACCAGAAAAGAACCGAACCGATCATGAAGTCAACGAAGTTCTTAAACAAGATGTTCGCGGTGTTTTTACTACGGGTAAAGCCCGCCTCGCAGAGGGCGAATCCCGGCTGCATGAAAAAGACCAACATGGCTGCCAAGAGCATCCATACGGTATCTAATGAAATTCCTAAATCCTGTACACTCATAACACAAAATCTTTAAAGTGTTGATACAATCTGAAAACTAATCTCTCTCCTCCCTTCCACATCTTACTTTTCCTGCTCCGCATTATAAAGTGCGATGTCGCCTCTTTCACCTGTACGGATTCTTACGGTATCCTCTACAGGAATTACAAAGATTCGACCATCACCAATCTCGCCGGTACGGGCTGCCTCCTGGATGGCATGAATTGTTTTCTCTACGTTCTTGTCGCGCACGACAACATTCAACAACACTCGCTCAATACTGCTGGTATCATACATGACACCACGATAGATACGAGCCTGTCGCATCTTGCCCTCTCCTCTTACATCGTAGTAAGAGAACCACTCAATGTCGGCGGCAAGCAAAGCTTCCTTTACATCCTCAAATTTCGTCTTGCGGATAATTGCTTCGATCTTTTTCATGTTAATCTCTCCTATTATTTAAATTACATATTGTTCGTTTTCGAGTGCAAAGGTACGACAATTTGATTAATTAAATAGTTATCTGCTTACTTTTTGCTTTAATTATTTTAGTTTGCTTTCTATTCGATAACCCATTTTAAGAAACACAATGCAAAATAAAAGAAAAACAAGGGTTTTAACTTTCATTTTGCAACAAACCTTCATAAAATAGAAAAACCAGTGTGGATGAAGCCTCGACAGACTATCATACCACACTGGTAGAATCATTAATTAACGTAAATCTAACTGAACTATACCGGGTGAACGAAGACCAGGCTTCAATTCACCTCCAATATAATATAATGTATGTTTTCGCATTGCCACCTGGGCACCCGCTCTAGCCAGTAGAGGGGTTTGATGGGAAAGAATTTCCCAGCGTTCAGTTTTCAGCTTATATGTCAAAGGACAACCGTTGAACTGATACCACGAAATGTCCTTCTTCAAATAATCAGCTTGTGCCACCTTGGAATAGGTTCCGCTGATGGCATCCCAGAAGATATCACGGTTCACGCCTCCAGCGCAGATAATCTGGGCTTCACCGTCGGGACTCACAGCCAGCATGGCAGTAGCGCCCGTCAAGGTGAGTTCCTTACCTTCGCCATTACGGGGTGCCGGAAGCGGATTCCAGCATTTGCCCTGAAGAAGATAACGCAATCCCGATGTGGCAACGATACTTGACTTGCCATTCTGATAGAATCCGCCCCAGACATAGAGTTTGCCATCATAGGCAGCACAGACCGGTTGAACCCTCGGTTCGCCAATCATTTCCGTTTCCTTTTTCCATTCCAGATTCTTTCCGAGTTCACAGGTGAGAACGGAAGCGGAAGGATGACCATCCTGATTGCCCCCCACAACAAACAGGCGATTGTCCATCAGACAGACACCCATGTTATCTACCGTACAAGGCAGGGCTGGCAAGGATTTCAATATCGGTTTGCCACTCTTCTTGTCCAAGTGGATACTCAAGACGGTTTTCAGACTATGTTCGGTATTGCATCCACCAACCAAAACCAGGCTATCACCAGAGGTTACTACTCCACCATAAGCAGCAGGTTCAGGCAAGTTGCCTATCATCTCCCAATGTAAGGTTTCCTCGTTGCCTGTCACTTTCGCTGCATAGATACCCGAATAGTACTTCTTCTTTCCAGGTTCAGGGAAATTGCAGCCACCAGCCACTATCAGATAGTCGCCGATGAATCCGGAATAACAAGCTGAGACACCGAGCTCATAACCAGCCTCACCTGAAGGGAAGCCAGACAGGGACTTGATGGCCGTTTTGATTTCTCCCCGGAATGTAGATGCCGGCAAACCGTCCTGGTTTACCAGATTGGCACGTGTGAAAGGTTGCCATGCATATCTTACAAATCTCGGCTTCTTGAGTTCTGGTGAAGTGAGTCGAACCTTGTTTCCCTCAATCTTCACCTGTGCAGGATAGAAGAGACCCTCTTCCTCTGCCATCTCGAAGCAGGATGGAGCCTTGCCATCGGAAGTACAGAGGCCATCGCCATAGGTAAATGATACCACCAGCGATTCACCCTCTCTTACCACCTTATTATATATAGGACCTGATGGGGTTACGCCATGACCATAGGTCTGGTTCAAAGCCCAGCGCCCCAGGCGCTCACCCACCGGCTGCTTGTTCGTAGGATGCACATCGAGCGAATCTCCCTGATCGGAAGACACCGCCATTCCGGTATTCGGGATGGATTTCATCAATCGGAGCTGACTGTCACGGAACCAGGTCCAGGAAGGACGGTTCAGGCTAGACAACTGCACGAAATAGAAAGGCATCTCAGGATTCTTCCAGTTTCTTCTCCAACTATCCACCAGAAGGCGGAAGAGTTGTTCGTGAGCATCCATATTGTGGGCATTCGATTCACCCTGATACCAGATCACTCCCTTGATAGGATACTGCTGCAAAGGCAGGATACCACTCTCGTAGAGATAACATGGCTCGTATGGATGACGACCGAGATGTGTAGCATCGTGGGTGAGATTCTTGGCAGCCCTGCCTCTTACCCAATCCTGGATAAAGTCATTGTGCAACCAGTCTCTCAAGATAGCCGGGAACTGGGTTTCCAAGGTGTTTCTATCTACCCAGGCTTCCGTAGGAGCACCGCCGATGGCATTGCAGATCAATCCCACAGGCACCTTCAGACTATCCCGCAACATCTTACCATAATAATAAGCTACGGCAGAGAACTGGGCTGCAGTTTCCGGAGAAACCTTCTTCCAGGTAGTATTCTTGAAATACTGCAGATGATTAAGAGAATCCAGACAGGATGCCGGCCAAGCCACATCGTATGTCTCCCATCTTCCCTTCATATCGAAAAGACGGAAATCAGGGTCATCAGCCTGAGCGATGTCTTTCTTGCCGGTAACAGCCTGATTCAATCGGAATGCCATATTCGACTGTCCCGAACACAACCAGACCTCACCTACAGCCACATGGCGGAACTCTTTCTTCTGCTTGCCAGCCTGAATGGTGAGCGTATAATCAGTACCTACCTGCAAAGGTTGCAGGGTGACACTCCACTCGCCACGGTTATTGGCAATGGCAGTAGCTTTCTGTCCGGCAATGCTTACCATCACCTTCTCGCCCGTATTGGCGATGCCATGGATATCGAGCGGCACATTACGCTGCAATACCATATCATCCGTATAGAGACCGGAGAGTTGCAGTCCACCATAATTTCCGGTAATACCGCCATAAACGGTTTTAGCCAGGATGCCGGCACCTTCCGCATTCGGATGGATGGCATCCGGCAACAGATTAGGATAAGGATAGAGAGGAGCATGGAAATCGATTACTTCCGCTCCGCTCACCTTTGCTACCACCTGGATAGCATCCTGTATTTCATCATGCCACTGCTTGGTGCCCGAGATAAAACGGGGATGGCGGTGGGCAATCGGAGTCATTCGAGCCAGAATAAAACGTACCTTCGGATTCACGGAACGCAGAGAGTCCATCAGGGAAAGATAATCTTTCACGAACTCATCACGATAGTTAGGCCAGTTTCTTGGGTCCGTATCGTTGATACCCAAATGGATGACAGCAATATCGCCCTTGAACGCCATTGCCTGTCTGTACTCTTCCTGCTGCATGTACGGACGGTGTCCATGCTTCAACAGGGTAGCACCCGGCTTACCAAAATTGCCTACCTGGTATTTATCGCCCAGCATCTTCTGAAGTTGTACAGGATAAGAGAAATGTTCTCTATCCTGGATACCTGTACCATAGGTAATACTGTTACCGACACAAGCCACCTTTACTTTTGGGGCAGCTTTTTTCTTTGGGGCTGCATTTACTGTCTGGAGCCCCATCGAGAGTGCCGACAGCACAATCGCAGCCAACACTCTACTAGGAAACTTTAACTTACCATACAACATATATATACCTATCTTATAATACTTTTCTGAAGTTTCGCATGTGGTTCAAGTACGGGCTGAAGGCCCAAAAGCTCCTAGCCCTTTGATAATTAGTTAATATTATTTATATCTGTTGTTCGTTATCTGCTCAATGCTCAGGTTATAGAATCGGATGTCGTAATAATCATCCGTCTGTGTCTTCGGATCCTTAAAGGCATTCTCCTCCAGAAGGAAGTAGATGCTGCCATCCTTGCCCTGAACCATGGTTGAGTAAGCCGATGTTGTGTTGCTCAACTGATAGCAGCCTTCCCAGTTCTTGGCAATCGCCTCTGGAGTAGCATAATCAGCCGGAGTCTCCAATGCCTTGTAGTAGATACCTACGTTGTTACGACCTGGACCTACCGGAACACTCTGCAGGAGCAGTTTCACCTTCTTGCCGTTCTTCTTGGCATCCACCATGAGAACCTCACCATTGCAAGAGTTCTTATGGGCAGCAACACCCATATTCTTGGCATCAGAAGCTATTACCTTGCCCCAAGAACCTGTGGCTGTCTTCTTATCCTCATAAGTATAGATGTTGATGTGGCGTCCACCCATTGCACGGCTGCTGAGCAACACATTACCGTCTGGCAACTCTTCAACCTTAGCCTCATCTCCATAAGGAGCAGCCTCGGCTACATTCTTGCCCAAGACATTCCAGGTCTCTCCGAAGTCATCGCTATAGAGAATGCGGTTTCCGCTGCGGGTACACAACACGGTATAGACACGATAATATTTGCCCACCTTGATCTGCTTACTCTGACAGATTCTACCACTGGTAAAAAAGGCAGATTCCACTTCTGGCATGAGGTCGTAGATCTGCTTGGTCACTTCCTCGCCATACCATGTCTTACCCTCGTCGTCGCTGTAGTATCTACCCATCATCAGGAAATTGCCACGCTTTGACTCCCAGTATCCGATGCCTCCCGATGCACACATCAGGAGGATTCTGCCGCTCTTCTTATCTACTACGACAGCCGCATCGCCATGGGCACAGTCGAAACTGGTAGCAATACCGTTTCCACCCTTTGCCACCATCTGCTCTGGAGAGCTCCAGGTAGCGCCCTTGTCCATACTGGTCTTCATCACGATGTCGAGATGACGGCCGCCACCAATATCCTTGTTGTGATAACGATGATCGGTAAAGGCAATCAACTTTCCCGACTTACATTCTACAATGGCAGGAATACGATACTGCGCTTCCTTGTTAGGGAAGACGGTGATGCCGTCCTGAGCGCTCACAGCCTGAGCCTCAACTGCCATTTCTGGGGTTGCAGCAGCAACCTGTGCAGGCATCATCAGGGTAATACCCATAGTAGCGATACACAATGCCTTGCTTATATTTGCTGAAAAAATCATACTTCTCATTTTTTGTTCAGTTATACTTCCTTGTTCAAAATCTCCTGACACAGAGAGTATGCCTTGATCATCATTCTCGGAATGTGGAACGGTCCCTTGAAGAGATTACCCTTGGCAGGCTGTGCCACGGTACCGTCTCTGTGAAGATAACCATACCACTCGCCGAACTCTGTATCCGGGAAGTGGGCATAGGTCCACTCGCTGATGCGCTGGTGCTTGTAGATATACTCGTCATCACCTGTTGCAAGGTAAGCATAGAGCGAAGCGATGATGGTTTCGGTCTGTGGCCACCAGAACTTCATATCCTGAGAATAATCCTGCGAAGGAAGATTCCTGCAGTCTCTGAAGTTGATGATGCCGCCATACTGCTTGTCCCATCCCCAGTCCCAAGACCAGTCGAAGATCTGCAGCGCCATATCGGTTATCTCCTTGTCCCAACCTCTCTGCTTTGCCTCTTCCATGATGAACCATGAAGTCTCGATGCAATGACCTGGGTTGATAGTGCGACCCATACAGGTATCCACAAATTCACCATTCATGCCCACCGTCTCCAGCAGACACTTGAACTCTGGGTGGATGAAGTACTTCTTCAGCTTGGCGATTGACTCATCAATCTGCTCGGTGAGCTTAGGGTCGTTGATAACCTTGCGGATGCATGAACCCACGTTGATGAGGATCATGATGATGCTGTGGCTCTGCAACTGCACTGATTCCTCGAACTTAGGAGCCAGGATGCCTGGTGTGGTGAGGAAACGCTGGGTGTCCTTGAAAATCTGGAGGGCACGTTCAGCATATTTCTGCTCGCCGGTAGCCAAAGCATACTCCGACATCGCAATAGCTGCGAAAGTCTCAGAGAATACATAGCGACGCATGCGCAATGGCTTGCCTTCGGCTGTAACAGAGAAGTACATTCTGCCATTCTCGTCGAAACAATGCTTCTCGATGAAGTCGAGGGTGCTCTTCGCTGCCTCCAGCCACATCGGGTTCTTCTCTACATTATTATATGCATAGGCGCATATAAAGGCGAATCGACCCTGAAACCACACAGACTTGGTGGTATCGATAAGACTTCCATCTCTGTCAAGACAAGTGTAAACACCACCGTTTACCTTATCCCATCCATGCTCCATCCAGAATGGCATGATGTTCTCTGTCAGATCAGTCTTATAGGATTCAGCCCACTGCTTAATATATTCTTTTATATTCATTCTTACTGGTTCTAGTGGATTTTACTTAAAACTGATTGCAACGCTCGAAGAAGTTGATTGCTTCCAACTCTTTCTTCATTGCCTGCTCCTCCTCATCGGTCATGTTGCGGAATGGAGTACGGTTTGGACCCAAATCGAAGCCCATCAACTTCATGATACGCTTACCGCCAACGATGTTACCACGGTAGTGGCAGATGACGTTGATAACCTCCTGAGCGAAGTTCTGCTTCTCACGGGCTGTCTCGATGTCGCCGTTCTTCCAAGCCTCGATGATGCCTACCAACTCCTTACCGTTGTAGTTGGTTGTACCACCGATACCACCCTGTGCACCGCCCTGAGCCAGGCTAGGGAGAATGGTCTCATCCTGACCGTGGAGCATATCGTACTTACCGTTCTTGTAGAGACGGCACTGGTTGTACTCATACAGGCTCTCGAAGGTATATTTGATACCAGCGAAGTTAGGAATGCGTCCATCTACAGCCTTCAACAAATCGAGCATTGGCAGGTAAGCGCCATTGAATGCAGGAATATGATAGTAGTAGAAAGGAAGCTCAGGAGCTGCAGAAGCAATCTCCTCGCAATACTTCACCAGTTCCTCGATGCGGCCGATATGTGGGAATGGAGGAGCCATTGAACCGATGCCCCAAACACCCAACTTCTGTGCGTGCTCAGCCAATCGACGGCTCTCACGGAGGCAGCAGCTGCCTACATGAACGATAATCTTGAAGTCCTTTGGAGCTACGGCTACCCATCGCTCAGCAAGGAGCATTCTCTCCTCGGTGGTCAACATATAGCCCTCGCCTGATGAACCATTGATAAACACACCCTTCAGACCGTTCTTCTGAAGCATCTTGGCATAAGCCTCAATTGGTTCCAAGTTCACATCACCGTTAGCATAAAAAGGAGTAAACGGTGCATCGATAAGTCCAATGATCTTTTCCATAATTATATATATATAAGTTTGTTAAATTTTCCTTGTTACTATTTATTATTCTAAGTTATCAGTCTTTGGCTTCAAGCAAACCAGCTGAAGTGTCAGCGCTGCGATAACCACCACGCCCAATACGGCAAAGGCCAAGCCCAGATTACCGCCATCAGAGAATTTACCCATCACCTGGGTAACCATGGCTCCGGCAAACACGCCCACCATATTCATGATACCATATGCTGTAGCCCTATATTTAGCCGATATAATCTGGCAGAGGATTGGCATATTGTTGGCATCAAACATACCATAACCGATACCGAAGAGCAATCCCGCTCCCACTACTGCTACCACACTGTGACCAAAGCCCAGGAGGAAGAGAGCAGGAATCGTCATTCCCAGACCGATGGCACTGGTATAAACGCGGCCACGGATGTTCCTATGAACCCATTTATCGGAAAGTACACCGCCGAAGAGGACACCAAACAATGAGGATACTGCGATGGTGATAGTTGACATCGGACCCGCCTCAGACATAGGTACACCCAAATTCTCAGCAAACAAAGTAGGGAGCCAGTTCTTGGTAGCCCAACCTGGAAGAGAAGGAACTGCGAAATAGAAGAGGATCACCCAGAATGCCCAAGTAGAAAGCACAACAGATAAGCCTTGGAACAATCCGCCCTTTGCAGGCTTTTCCTGCTGAGTCACAGCCACATTCGCAGTATCCTTGTCTTTATCGTGCAACAACAGAAGCAATACGACAGAATAAGCGATTCCGAGAATACCGAACCAGTGGAAAGCGGTGTGCCAGGAGAAGGCTGCTGCCACGGTAGCACCAAATCCTCCGATAGCCTGACCTACATACAAACCAGTCATGTGAAAACCGATGGCCAGAGATCTGGACTTTCCTTCATGCCAGTCAGCAATGAGAGACAAGGCAGAAGGGATGTAAAGCGCTTCACTGATACCCATCAACGCCCTCAACATGTAAAGTTGATCAAAACTGGAAGCATATCCCATCAGGTAGGTCACCAGAGACCAGACAAAGAGACTGCCTACTACTAATTTCTTTCGACTGATCCTATCTGCTACGATACCGGCAAATGGACTCACAATACCATAGATCCAAAGGAAGACTGCCATCAAAGCGCCAAAGGCTTCAGCTTGCTGTAATTCCACGATGTCAACCTTCATAGCGGCCTGCATGGTGGAAAGCATCTGTCGATCCATATAGTTGAGAAGAGCAACCACCCACAGGAGCGCTACAACTAACCAGGGATAAAACTTTTTATTTTTCATTGAGATTGTTAGTTTTGTTATTCGGGTGCAAATTTACTACTTATTTTAATACCAACCAAATTTTAATGAATTAATTTTCGTTATTCAAGTTAATTAAATTAGTTTATTTATTTGTTCTTACGTTCCACTCCCCTATACCTTAATTATATATATAAAAGAACCTCTTCTGAGCTGTTTGAGCAACCAGTATTTTAAAAAGCTAAAAATCACGGGCTCAAATAGTTAAATCATCCCCTAAAAAAGGGGAAAAACAAAGTTTATCCTAATAATTTAGATTAATTAACTCTCAAACATTAAAAAAACGGATTTATTTATTTACCTTTGCAGCGTAAAACTTAAACATGAAATATCTGTATGGCAAAAAGCATCATACCTCACACTAAATGGTCTGCCTCTAAGACAGCTCTTTTGAACTTGCTCATAGAACATGGAGGGCAAACTATCGCCGAACTATCCAGTAGTTTGGGGGTAAGTGTGCCATATACTACCAAGACTCTGAACGAGCTCATTGAGGATGGCTTGATTGAGGTAACTGGCAAGAAAGACAATTACTCGAAAAGAGCGCCAAAGATTTACGACCTCATCGCAACATCCGGATATTTCCTCGGCATAGATACAGGAAAGCAAAATCTCACCTTCGGCATCTGTGATTTTTGTGGAAACATGGTAGCAGAACCCGAACTGATACACTTTGACTATCAGGACACGCCGACATGCTTCGACCGTTTCATCAACCTCATCAACGAATACATCCAGAGATCAGGCATCGCAAGAAGCCAGATCAAGAAGGCTTGCATGAGTATCGGTGGACGAGTGAACCCGGAAAAAGGTTGTGCCTATAATTACTTCACCTGCACGACAATGCCACTGGCAGAAGCGCTGACCGAAAGACTCGACCTGCCTTTCTGCATCGACAACGATACCCGCTGCATGACTTACGGTGAATATCTGAAAGGTGTCTGCAAGGGATTGAAAAACATCATCTTCGTAAACGTCAGCTGGGGCATCGGCATCGGTATCATCTTCGACGGCAAGCTCTATCTCGGAAAATCAGGCTTCTCGGGTGAAATCGGACACATGCACATCTATAATAATGACATCATCTGCCATTGTGGAAAAACAGGTTGCATGGAAACGGAAACATCAGGCTCGGCATTGCTGCGCAAGATGAAAGAGGCTCTAGAGAACGGTGGAACATCCGTTCTGTCCGACAAGGTGAAGAACCTACACCAGGAACTCACCCTGCAGGATATCCTCGATGCCATCAAAAAAGAGGATGTGCTCAGCATTGAAACCCTGCAGAAGGTAGCTGTGGAACTGGGAACCAATCTCGCCGGCATCATCAACATCTTCAATCCGGAGATGCTGGTCATCGGAGGAGACCTCTCGGTAACAGGTGCTTATCTTACCCAACCTATCTGCATGGGCATCAAAAAGTTCTCGCTCAATATGGTGAACGAGGATTCGCAGGTTGCCGCCTCTACCCTGAAAGAGCATGCAGGACTGATTGGAGCCTGCCTTATGGCAAGAAGCAAGTACTTGAACAATTAATAGATTAAGAATACATTATTAATATATAAGAATACATTAACTTATAAACATATATCAACTATGCGTGTAATTATCGAAAAGAATTACGATGAGTTGGCTCGCTGGGCAGCTCGTCACGTTGTGGAGACCATCAAAGCTTTCCAACCAACAGCAGAGAAACCATTCGTTCTGGGTTTGCCAACAGGCTCATCACCTATTGGTATGTATGCAGAAATCGTAAAGGCTGTCAAGGCTGGTGAGGTTTCTTTCAAGCATGTACTCACTTTCAACATGGACGAATACGTAGGTTTGCCAGAGTCTCATCCAGAAAGCTATCATTCATTCATGGCTCACAACCTCTTCGACCACATCGATTGCCCTAAGGAGAACATCCACATTCTCAATGGTAACGCTGAGGATCTCGAAGCTGAGTGCGCTCACTACGAGGAGATGATTGCAGAAGCAGGTGGTATCGACCTCTTCATCGGTGGTATCGGCCCTGATGGTCACATTGCTTTCAATGAGCCATTCTCTTCTCTCAACTCCCGTACTCGCGTGAAGACTTTGACTACTGATACCCGCATCGCTAACTCCCGTTTCTTCGGTGGCGATATGAACGCTGTGCCAGCTACAGCCCTCACAGTAGGTGTTGGTACCGTTATGGCAGCTAGAGAGGTGATGATTCTCTGCAATGGTCACAACAAGGCTCGTGCCCTTCAGGCAGCTATCGAAGGCCCTGTAACTCAGGCTTGGACTATCAGTGCACTGCAGACTCACCAGCACGGTATCATCGTTTGCGATGAGAGCGCTACAGATGAGTTGAAGGTAAGCACCTACAAGTACTTCAAGGACATCGAGAAAGACAACTTGTAAAAAAAACAAAGTAATAACTATAAAGACAAGAAACTATGAGACTAAATCTTAGTTCAGAAATTGTACTCAACAAGGTACCATTGGCATACTACAAACCAAAGACTACAGTAGAGTACTCAGAGATCTCCAGAATGGAGAAAATTCATACCGACATCTTCGCCTCTTCCATGGAGGGTGCAGCTCATGTAGCTGACCAAGTAGAGAAGGAAATCAAGGCAGCTCAGCACGAGGGCAGATATTACGTGATGGCATTGGGCACAGGCTTGTCGCTCACACCTATCTACAAGGAATTGCAGAGAAGATGCGAGGCTAAGCAGCTCAGTTTCAGAAACGTGGTAGTATTCAATGCTTACGAGTACTATCCAGTACAGAAGGAAAGTTCTCTGAAGAGCATCAACCAGTTGAAGGAGCGCTTCCTCGACCATGTTGACATCGATCCACAGAACATCTTCACATTGGATGGCAGCGTGGCACAGGACGCAGTGCAGGATACCTGTCACCTCTACGAGAAGCGCATCAAGACCTTCGGCGGTCTCGACATCGCTCTCCTCGGTATCGGAAGAATGGGTAATATCGCTGCCAACGAACCAGGCTCTGGTATCCAGTCTATCACCCGCCTGATCCTCATCGGCAATACTTCCCGCGAGGAAATGGAAAACAGCTTCGGCACCAACGAGCAGGTTCCTCCTTGCTCACTCACTATGGGTATCGCTACCCTGCTCTCTGCTAAGAGTGTTTACCTCACAGCATGGGGCGATGAGAAGGCTGAAATCATGCAGAAGGTAGTAGAAGGAAACATCACTGACACATTGCCAGCTAGCTTCCTCCAGACTCATCCTAATGCAAACGTTATTCTCGACCTGAGCGCTGCTTCTCACCTGACACGTATCAAGCATCCTTGGCTCGTAACAAACTGCGAGTGGACTGACAAGCTGGTACGCAGTGCATTGGTATGGCTCTGCCAGAAGTTGCACAAGCCTATCCTGAAGTTGACCAACAAGGACTACAACGAGAACGGTTTGAGCGAACTCTTGGCTCTCTACGGATCTGCATACAATGCAAACATCAAGATCTTCAACGACTTGCAGCATACTATCACAGGTTGGCCAGGCGGTAAGCCAAATGCTGACGACACTTATCGTCCAGAGCGTGCGAAACCATTCCCTAAGAGAGTGATCGTATTCTCTCCACATCCAGACGATGACGTGATTTCTATGGGTGGTACTATCCGCCGATTGGTACAGCAGAAGCACGAGGTACATGTAGCTTACGAGACATCCGGTAACATCGCTGTAGGCGACGAGGAGGTTACAAGATTCATGCACTTCATCAATGGTTTCAACCAGATTTTCGCAGAATCCAAGGATAGCGTAATCTCTAAGAAATACCAGGAAATCAAGGAGTTCTTCGCACACAAGAAGGAGAGCGATTTCGATACCCGTGACATTCTGACCATCAAGGGTCTGATTCGTCGTGGCGAGGCTCGTACAGCTTGTACATTCAACGAGATTCCTCTGAACCGCGTTCACTTCCTTGACTTGCCATTCTATGAGAGCGGCAAGATTGAGAAGTTGCCTATGACAGAGAAGGACGTTGAGATTGTTAGAGCATTGCTCCAGGAGGTGAAGCCTCATCAGATTTATGTTGCTGGCGACTTGGCTGACCCTCACGGAACTCACAAGAAGTGTACCGACGCTGTTCTCGCAGCCATCGACGAGGAGAAGAAGGCTGGCGCAGAGTGGTTGAAGGACTGCCGCATCTGGATGTACCGTGGCGCTTGGGCAGAATGGGAGATTGAGAACATCGAGATGTGTGTTCCATTGAGCCCTGAGGAGTTGAGAGCAAAGCGTAACTCTATCCTCAAGCACCAGTCACAGATGGAGAGTGCTCCATTCCTGGGTAACGACGAGCGCCTCTTCTGGCAGCGTGCAGAAGACCGCAACCGTGGCACCGCCCAGCTCTATGATGAGTTAGGTCTGGCTTGCTACGAGGCTATGGAAGCATTTGTGGAGTACATTCCACTCTAAGCCTTCCATCAGCATACTCAAGTTGATATATAATAATATAGATCTTCATTCATACTCTAACCTATATCAACTATTCATTTGACAAAACTAATTGTACGAGAATAATTAGTTTGTGCCCTTCTGCCGAAAGACAGGAGGGCATTTTTTATATACTCCCCTTTCACTCCATTCGTTCTGAAGAGAAGATAGAAAAGAATACAAAAAGAGGAGATAAAAAACGGCTCCACGCAAAACGCAGAGCCGCAAGCTGAAACTATATTCTAAAACTTGATAGGTTTTCCTACTCCTTCATGATTTGGGGAGAACTTGATTCCCAACAGATCAGCAATGGTAGGTGCAATCTGATTATTATAATAGGTACCTGATGTCAACACACCCTTAGCCGGAATACCCTTTCCAAAAGCCATCAACCATGTCTGGTGAGAATGCTCTGTATAAGGTCCATGGTCGCGCCAGGCATTGATATCCTTGTCGCCACGTCCATGATCACAGGTTACAATCACCGTGGTCTGGTCTTTATAGAATGGATCACTCTGGATAAGTTCCCAGAGATCTTTCAGGAAGGCATCCGTATTATGGGCAGCATCCAGATAAAGGCGGTAATTGCCGGCATGAGCCCACTCATCAGTATCACCGTAGCCTATGAATACCAACTTAGGATGACGGGTACGCATCGCTTCCATGGCATACTCATGGGTCAGGAAGTCGAAACGCTCCTGTTCCCAGTATTTCGGACAGAGTTCCTGCAGCTTGTCCAGGAACTTCTCCCGCTCGGTTGGATTCTTCGACATCGCATGGCGGTAGTTGGCATTCACTTCCAGACCACTTCTCTTCTCATTGAATATCTCGATGAAACGAGCCCAACTGCCGAAACACAACACCTGGTTCTGATATTGAGGAGTCTTGTTGGCTGCCTCAAATACCGTAATATTAGGGTTCGGAATAGCATCATTGCTATGGATGTTCTGATCGTCAGCATGACCGCACAAATCCTCATTATAACCCGGATAAGAGAACCACATCTTGTTGGTTACATCCATCGTACAACCCAGGTTGCGATTTCCGAGGATGGTTCCATTCTTGGCGATGAAGCTCCAGGTGAAAGGCATCAGTTCCTGGCGGCGCTGCTCAGAAGTAGCCCCCTTCCAGTAACTATCCTTCATCATCTTGACATTGCCGAACTTCTTTTCATTGATAAGTACACTGTCGGCACCACCAAACAATTCCTGCCAGCGATAGCCATCCACGGTCACCAACACAACCTTTCGCTCAGCTTTGCCAACAGCAGGCAACATCAACAGAGCAGTCATCACTGCACATAATATCTTTTTCATAATCTACTTTGCTTAAAAAAAATCATCTTACTTCAACCACCAAGGCATAGCGGTAATCTTATCATTATTTTCACCAAACTGACTCTTGATGGCATCCTCTACATTCTGAGTATTGTACTTGTTTTCAGTTTCCGGATACATCCAGCGATAAGGAATCGGATTATCTGCCAGATGAGCAAACTCTGGATAACCAGTACGCAAATGCTCAAAGAACGGATCCCAGCCACCCTGGAAGAAGCCAACACAGTATTTCTGGAAGATGATACGCTCTATCTTCTGTTCCTGAGTCAACTGGTCATCCCACTTCACTTCATCGCCCTGGAGATAAGTGGTTGCAGCATCATCAGTAACATACTTCGCATAATCACCGGAATAAGTATGATACCAGGCAAAAGAAGCTCTTACTCCATTTTCATAATACTGCTTGGCATCACCCTGAATCCAACCTCTCACAACAGCCTCAGCCAAAATCTGCTGCAACTCAGCATAACCCATCAACATCGTCGGCTCACCGGTAGGATTGGTACGATAACGGGAATTGATCTGAGAAATCTTACCGGCACCCACCAGGTTCTTGTTCTCGCCGTATGGAACGGTAGGATCTCCACCCGCATAAGCTGTGAAATCGGTTACAGCCTTGCCGGCAGAAGCAGCCTCATTGGTAGGGAGTGCATAAAGGAACAATCGAGGGTCCTTGCGGAGAGCCATACGATCTATAAAGGTTTTGTCCATATAGAATCCAGACCACTGTGCATTGAACTGCGGATAGCGGTTACCCTCCTGGTCGATGTAAACCAACTGTCCATTATCTGCATTTGAAGCCATCAGAGGCAACTGAGCAATCTGCTTGAACTCCTGCTTGATGTCGTGATTGCCCACCTTCTCCTTATGAGAAAGTGTCAGCAAGACCTTCAATCGGAAAGAATTGACCAACTTCTGCCACTTGGCAGCATCACTGCCATAGATAATGTCACCACTGATGCTTTCCTGCTTGCTGGCAGACAGCGAAAGCTCATCGCTGGCAGTTGCCAATTCATCCAGGACACCAGCAAAAACAGTCTCCTGAGAATCATATTTAGGAGTAAACTGTCCATCGCTTTCTCCCTTCAAAGCCTCAGAATAAGGAACATCGCCGAACTTCAAGGTGAGGTCATAGAAGTAATAGGCACGGAAGAAGTGATAAAGCCCCTCATAAACGGTCTCACCGGTTCTATCCGCTTCTTCCTTCAACTTGGTTACCTGAAGAAGCTCATTGTTATAAGTACTGAAGCTGCCACGGTTCCACTCATAAAACTGCTCTGAATTATGTCCATCCGTCTGTACCACCATCTTATCAGCATACATACCTCCGGTGCCGCGAGAGAAAGCACTCTCGCAGACATTCGGAAGAATGAGCTTTGGAGAAACCACTGTTGGATCATTTGGATTATCATTGATATCGTCAAAGCTACTGCATGAACAGCACAAAGCGCCCACCAGAGCCAAAGACAAGAATAATTTTGCTTTCATTTTTTCTTTTCCTTTTTAGAATTTTACATTAAGCCCGAAACCTACATATCTGGCTGTTGGATCTGCAGCACCTGTATCGCCACTAGTATCACCGCTTACATCAGGATCTACGTATGGCACCTTAGCCCAAAGGAACGGGTTGTTGCAGAAAATGGTAGCCGTCAATCCCTTGATGATGGAAGTCTGAGGCAGCATACGATGGAAATCGTAGGTGAGACTCACCTGGCGCACCTTCAGATAAGTACGGCTGAATGTATTGGCAAAGAACTTATCCATCTTGTCGGTCACGACGGCACGATATGGATAGTTCTGGCACCATGACTGCCAATCGACGGCATTGGTAAACTTCTCAAACTTACGGGTATCAGAAACCACGTTTCCGTGAACATCATAAGAAACCTCGCCACTTACTACTCGTACGGCATCCGGTACGAAAACCGGTTTGCCTGTGGCATACTCCTCATCACGATAGCGGGTAGAGTTAGGATGTTTGCCACCCCACCACATTTTCGGACTCAAGTTGGAATACATCAAACCGCCAATAGCCGCATTCAATTCTACACCAAGAGTAAAGTCGTTGAAACGGAAGGTATTCTGCATACCCAATCTTACATTCGGCTCATAATGACCCACCTTTCGAGCGTATGGATCCTTCAATGGCTGACCATTTGCATCAACGATCACACGTCCTTCCGGATCACGCAGCCATACGGTAGCATAGTAAGCATCAGCACGGTCGTTCTTCTTCAGATTACCAAAGTACTCTTCACCACCATAAATCTTGGTCAACTTACGGACACTATGGCTGGCATTCAAATTGAAATTCCATTTGAAGTTCTTTGCCTGAATAGCCTTTACACCCAGGATAACCTCCAGACCATCTGTGGTATAAGTATTACCATTGATCTTGCGGGAATCGAAACCGGAAGCCTGAGAAATCTGCATATCCAGAATCTGGTTGGTATCCAAGGAACGATAGTAGCTGAAGTCCAAAGAAAGACGCTTCATGAAAGAAGTAGAGAAACCTATCTCAAACTGAGTGGTCTTCTGAGGCTTGATATTTGCATTTACCAAAGCAGAAGGATAACTTACCACGGTATTGCTACCCCATGAAGTCTCCTTGGTATAAACCTGCAGAATCTGATAAGGATCCAAATCGCTGGAAACGGTTGCCCAAGAACCCAAAACCTTGAAATAATCTACAAACTGAGGCATCTTGATATAGTCGGAAACAACAGAACTCAATGCCACAGATGGGTAGAAATAAGAGTTATTGCCCGATGCGATGGTAGAAGACCAGTCGTTACGACCTGTCAAGGTGAGATAAGCATACTTGGAAAGATCCAGGTTGATAGAACCATACACACTCTTGATTTCCTTCTCGCTTCGAGTTCCCCAAAGAGGGTTGTCGGAACTATAGGTAAGAATAGAACCTGTAGAATTCTTCAAGGAATAGATTCCCGGAACATTCAAGCCATCGGTAGAAGCATAGTCGTTGCGATAACGGCGATAGAATACAGAACCACCGGCATTGACGGTCAAATTGATATCCTCCAGGAAGCTCTTGGTATAGGTAGCCAGCACATCAGCATCGACATTATCCTGACTCACATTCCATACCTTATAGGCACCCTCGCGGGAATCACCATAGTTCAGATAAGACTTAGGAATCTTGTTCTCAGTCAGATTTCGCTTAGAACGCAGGGAAACACGTCCCATCACACTCAGCTCCGGCAGAATCTGATAATTCAAGCGCAACTGACCTGTGGTGACATTACGACGCTCCGAATGTCTTGACTGAGAAATGGCGAAATAAGGGTTGTTATACCAGGCATAGTTATAGTTTGCCTGCTTGTATCCCTCCATACCAGGAACCCACTGATGCTTCTTCAGTTCACGGATATCAATATCATCACCCATCCATTCCACAATGGAATACATGAAGTTGGATGGATGATAACCATAATCCGGATAATTAGGAGAAACCACCATATTGTAATTCAACATAGCATCCAAGGTTAACTGATCAGAGAGATTGAATGTAGAATTGAAATTCAATCCACCTGTATGCAAGGATGTAGTTGGCGCCTGACCCTTCTGATAAGCATACTGACCCAAGACATAGACCTTTGCTTTCTTGCCCTGATAAGACAAGGACAAGGTGTTGTTGGTGATGATACCGGTCTCCAGAAATTCCTTCAGGTTATCATGAGAGGTCAAAGGCATAGCTACACGCTCATATCTACCTGGATCATCATACTTGGTGCCTTTCACGCTACCCCACCATGGAGTTTCTTCGCCAGTTACCTTATCACGGATCGGACTGTTCCATTGAGGAGCCATATTGCCAACATCCAGCTTAGGTCCCCATTCCATATCATCGTCCGATTTTCCGCCACCTTCTCCGTCCCAGAAAGCATACTGTCCGTTAGAACCGCTACCATACTGGTGCTGGGTCTCAGGATAGGCTACGAAACCGGCAGTCATCATATCCTTGGTAGAGAAATTAATCTCTATTCCTTCTTTTTCAGCCTGTTTGGTAGTAATCATGATGGCACCATTCTTACCTCTCGCACCATACAAGGCTGAGGCAGAAGTACCCTTCAAAACGTTTACACTGGCAATATTCTCACTGGAGAGATCGAACATATCTGACTCGATAGGCACACCATCCAACACAATCAATGGAGCATGACCACGAAGAGAGAAGCTTGGAGACTCGAACATGCTGGAAGGCACAGAGACTGTCAAACCTGCCACCTGACCCTGCAAAGATGAACCTACATTCATATTGCCTTGAGCCGCCAAGTCCTTACCGGTTACCTGCTGAGTGGTATAACCCAGCTTCTTCTTTTCCTGCTTGATACCTATAGCTGTTACTACAACTTCATCAATATCCTGAACATCTGCATCCAAGACAACATTCAGACTGGCGGTTGTCACCTTCACTGTCTTGGTCTTATCGCCCAAGTAGGTAAACTCCAATACCGCATTCTTGTCTGCGTTGATTACATAGTTACCATCCACATCAGTAACTGTAGCGACATTAGAGCCCTTCACCTTAACGGTAGCACCTGCTACCGGACCCATGTTGTCTGAAACCTTACCTGTCACCTTCATCGACTGTGCAAACAGCGATGCGTTTAAGCATAGGAAACAGGCAAGCATCATTACTTTTTTCATAAACTTCTTACTAAAACCTTTTTTATTATCCCAATATTATCATGATTATTTCAGCGCTACCTTAGAAAACAAGGCACAAAGCTGCTGATAGTCTTTCTTGTTGTTTCTCAAAGCCTTTTCAAAAGATTTGCTATCCTCTGAATAAAAAGCAGAAATGGCTACATTCAAAACCTGATTCATTTTTTCGGTAGCCTCAGCTTCTGACATTTTATGGTCATTTACATCCTCTTCCAGTCCCTTTGAAACTCTTTTAGCCGCATTAAACAAGTCACCTTTCTTGATGACAATACGGGTGGTTGGGTCTCCAGGAACCACTGGGATGCGCTTCACGCAGAGTCCTTTAAGCTGATCAAAAAGGAAGGAAGTCTGCTTGCTGAACTCTGCATTCCCTGAAATCTGATCAAGCTGCTGCTCGGTTGGCTGAGCAACGCTGTAGATAAACTCCCATGCAGGAACGGTACTGTTAGTCTTATCAGTACCCATCTCTTTCTCATTTTCATTTCCTGCGAATGCTGCCATCACTGAGCACAGCAGCATCAACAACATTAATTTTGCTTTTTTCATATCCATTGAACATAATCTTATTTTCGGTTGCAAAATTACGGGTATCAGATTACGGACAGGATTCAATGGTTGTACATTTCCAATACTTAATCATTACTAATCGGTTACAAGGTTGATAAATAGATGACTTCAGGGATGAGCTACACCTTATTATATTATATAAAAGATAATTTTTCTAGCTTATTCGTTAGGAAATGTGTAATCTATAATCAAAAAACTTGGTGATTCGTCAGAAATATCGTACCTTTGCAAGCAAAAAGAAAAACAAACGATATGAAAAGAATCAAAATGCCACTCTTGGCAAGAATCATCCTTGCCATTCTGCTGGGTGTAATCTTCGGCAATTTCTTCAATGAAGCAGCCGTCAGAGCGTTCCTCACCTTCAACGGAATCTTCAGCCAGTTTCTTGGCTTTATGATACCGCTCATCATCATCGGTCTCGTAACACCAGCCATTGCCGACATCGGTCATGGAGCCGGAAAACTCCTCCTTGCCACTGTGGGCATCGCCTTTGCCGATACCATCCTGGCGGGTCTGCTTGCCTATGGCACAGGTTCGGCACTCTTCCCACACATGATAGCCAACTCAGCCCATGTGGCAGTAGATAAGGCAGAAGAACTCAAGCCCTTCTTCGAAATCAAAATACCTGCCATGGTAGATGTGATGAGTGCCCTCGTATTCTCCTTCATTGCCGGACTGGGCATTGCCCACAAAGGCAGCCGCACGATGCAGAAGATTTTTCAGGAATTCAAGGAAATCGTTTCCGGTGTCATCGCCAAAGTCATCATTCCCCTCCTGCCCCTTTACATCTTCGGCATTTTCCTGGGTATGACTTTCTCGGGTGAAGCATACCATATTCTGTTGGTCTTCGCCCAGATTATCCTCGTGATACTCGTACTTCATATTGTGATCTTACTTTATGAATATCTGCTGGCAGGCGGCTTGTCCCACAAGAATCCTTTTAAGCTGCTGCTCAATATGCTGCCAGCCTACTTCACGGCTCTCGGCACCTCTTCTTCGGCAGCCACCATTCCGGTAACACTGAAGCAGACCCTGAAAAACGGGGTTACCGACGGCATTGCTGGATTCACCATTCCGCTCTGTGCCACCATCCATCTCTCGGGTTCGATGATGAAGATTACCTGCTGTGCGCTTACCATCTGTCTCATCAATGGTTTGCCTTGCAATCTGCCCCTCTTCCTCAACTTCATCTTCGTGCTCGCCATCTGCATGGTAGCTGCTCCGGGAGTACCGGGAGGAGCCGTGATGGCAGCGCTCGGTCCGCTCGCCTCCGTTTTGGGTTTCAATGCCGATATGCAGGCGCTTATGATAGCCCTTTATATTGCGATGGACAGTTTCGGAACCGCCTGCAATGTAACAGGCGATGGCGCCATTGCTGTTGTCGTGGATAAGATATTCAGAAAGGATCAATAAGAGAAAAAGGTGTGTCATGGACTTATGACGCACCTTTTTTCAAAAATATGATGTTACTACAAGAATCTTAGCATGGAATAACCTTCCAGGATTCTATGCACCTTCTATCAGCAGAGAAATTAATTCCTACCTTATATACTTTTCTGCCATCTTCAGCAAAAGCAATAGCATAATTTTTCTGGTTGATTTGCTGCATGGCAACATCAGCACTATGCTCGTATTTCAACTCAAACACATAGATGCTCTTCTTCGTGAAAAGTAACATATCTATACGACCATCAGCAGTAGGAACTTCGGCACGGATGTCAGCTCCCAACATCAGCAAACAAGTATAGAATACAGCCTGATAATGACGCTCATTGTTATTGACCAATGTATATGGAAACTTTTTATAGAATGTCTGCAGATGAGGAATAAATGCCTCCATATCATCATGCTCAACCAAACATTCATAGTAAGCCGCATACAAAGCATCCTTTTCTCCCAAATTATCCGGCGCATAATAACGGAACAGACTGTTTGAAAATCCCGTTTTCACCTCAGTATTAGGAAAGCCAAGCTTGAAGATTTTACTGCGGCGATTATACGCTTTTATCGTGAGATAACCACTTTGATAAAGCACTGGCACGGGGTCGATAATCTTCTCAGTAGGTGTATCAAAACGATCTGCCGTCGCCGTAATATCATCAAGATCCAGCATATCCAAATGCTTCTCCTGCAAAAGATCGATTAAGAAAGTAGGAGTGCCCGTAGAGAACCAATAATCATCAAATTCATTACTTGCCAATGTATTAAATAGACTATAAGGATTATAAACATCTTCACCACGCCCACTAAAATGATAACCATCATAATGATGCTGAAGCTCCGACAAAGCCTCATCGTATGTCATTTCATTTTCATTTGCCAATTCACGGATATCAGCCTTAAAAATTGACACCAGTTCATTTCTGCTGATTCCACAAATATCACTATATTTATCTAACATACTGATATTCGTAATGTTATTAAGTTCACTAAAGATACTCAACTGGCTAAATTTAGAAATACCAGTAAGAAAGACAAAGCGCAAATGTCTCTCTTCACCTTTCAATGGACTAAACAAATTTCGCATTGCATTACGAATCTGCTCCTGCAAATCCGGACTCTTCATCGAGTCGTGCATAGGAGCATCATACTCATCAATAAGTACCACAACCTCCCTACCTGTCTGAGCATAAGCAGCCTTAATGATATTCTGCAATCTCACATTATATGCTTTCTCATATTCCACATGCAGAGAATATCTTGCTTCGTAATCAGCAAGAAGACTATCTAGTGTAGCGTGCAAGGAAGCCATATCGTAAAACTTACCCTTACTGATATCCAAATGGATAACAGGATAGCTTAACCATTCATGCTCCAACTGCTGCATCGCCAATCCTTTGAAGAGTTCCTGTTTTCCTTCGAAATAGGCCTGAAGCAGAGTAACGAGCAGAGACTTTCCAAATCGTCTAGGACGATTCAGAAAGCAATACTTATTCTCATGAACCATCTGGTAGGCAAGAGCTGTCTTGTCCACATACACATAGTTTCCCCTGATAATGTTCTCGAAAGTCTGTATTCCGAGAGGATAATTTCTACCTTTCATAAGCCCATAATATTAAAAAATCGAAGCGCCAGTTTATCATCCTACTTCATTTTCCTGAAGGCATGAATGAATTGCTGGTTGCAAAGATAATGATTATTTCTGAAACAAAAGAAGATTGATACTGAATATTTTATCAAAAAAGGGGGAAAGCGGATATAATTAGGGTGCGCCATAAGTCTATGACGCACCTTAGCTTTCAAATGAACTTGAAAATTTAGAACTTAATCCAGGTCAGCTTCTTCCATATTCCCTCGAAAGGACCATGGGAATGGTACTTGAGCCAGAGGTTGGAGAAGAGGCATTGTACTACCACCATGGCGATGCCCACAAAGAAAGCGTAGGTGATGCCGAGCTTCGTCTGGAGATTGAAGCCATAATAAGCAAACAGTCCGCAACCGATGATAGACTGGAGAAAATAGTTGGTCAAACTCATCTTGCCAAACTGGCGCAGGAATGACAATCCCTTTCTGAACCATTCCTTTCCGTACCATAACAATACGAATCCTGATACTACGAACGAGAGGATGAAGAAGTTGTAGATAGGATAAAGCCAATTGTTCCATGTTTCCAAATGGCGCACATCAGCTATGCCACCCACAATCAATACCAGGATAGAAACCGCCAGCACCTTCTTCCACAAAGCCAGGTTGTTGTTCTCATTGTAGAACCAACGCTTTCTGCCCACCAGCATTCCGAGTATGAAGAGGCAGATGGTCTGCGTATGTCTTCCCTTCATCATACACCAGTAATAAGTAGCCACCTGTCCGTATCGCAGGTTGCCATAGGCATTCTCCAGGAAACTGCCGTGCTGATGACCATTATACATATTTCCATACACCTCTCTCAACGACGACGCATCTACCTGCCATCCCGAAATGAGGGAATAGATTTCTATCGGTTGGATAAAGAGGAAGGCAACCACCCACCAGAGCCATTTGGTAGGAAGATAACTCAATGGGATGAGAACCAGTCCATAGATGGCATAGGAGAAGAGGATGTCGCCATCAAAGAAGGCGGTGTTCACGATACCGAGCATTGCCAGGAGGAACATTCGCCAGGCGAATCTACCCGAAAAGCAATTTCCACGCTGCTGCTGATTATCATTCATGATAAAGAAGCTTAATCCGAAGAGCAGGGCAAAGATGCCATACATCTTTCCCGACAGCAGCAATGCCAGCACATCTGCCATCCAATCATCACACCCCAGCGTATAAGCATGCGCTATGCTTCCATCGTACATATTGAAATGCTCCACAGAGTGATAGAGAATAATACCTGCTACGGCCAATCCTCTCAAGGCATCAGCCACGTCGATACGACTGTTTTTCAGTCCTAATGTCTTGTAAAAATTCATTTTGATATTGTATGTTAGTTATTATGAGTTGGCAAAGGTATAACATTTTATTGGAAAAAGCGAATTATCCTCAATGTATAACAAATATTAAGTTTTAATAGAAAAAGAGAAAAAGTCTGCCTTTTCCTTGGTTATTCATTAGAAAAAGTGTATCTTTGTTCCGTTATTCATTAGAAAAAGTGTGAAAAACTTCCATGTATTCGTCAGAAAAAGTGTGAGAATCTACAGATATTCGTTAGAAAAAATGTGAAGTTTATACGATTATTCATCATAAAAAGTGTAAATCATGGAAAGAAGCATCTATAATAAACTCGTTGAATGGAAGAACAAGCGAAATCATAAACCTCTGATTCTCAACGGAGCAAGACAAGTAGGCAAGACCTATATCCTGCAAGAATTCGGAAAAAAAGAATATAAAAAGCTTGCATTCTTCAGTCTCGACAGAAATCAGAAGGCAGCAGAAGTGTTTGAAAAAGGAGGCACAACTGCTGATATACTGATGGCACTCTCCGCCATCAGCCAGGTAGATATTACCCCCAACGATACCCTTATGGTACTCGATGAGATACAGGATTGTCCCAAAGCATTAGAAGCATTAAAGTTCTTTTGCGAGGATGCTCCTGATATTCATATCATCGTGGCAGGATCCCTGTTGGGAATATCACTCCATAGCGGGGTGTCATATCCAGTAGGAAAAGTAGAAGAGCTGCGCCTCTACCCGATGAACTTCATCGAATTCCTCGATGCCATGGGAAAAGCGAAACTGGCAAGCATCTTGAAAGAAGGAAATTGGAACGTCATCAATTTACTGGAAACAGAATTGATCAGCCTGCTGCGACAATATTATTATGTAGGAGGAATGCCAGCCGCCGTACTCGCCCATGTAGAGCAGAAGGGACTGCAGGAAGTCCGTTCCATCCAAAAGCAGATTATACAAGACTATCGCCGAGATTTCTCGAAGCACGCACCAGATAGAGAAGTGCCTCGCATTAATATGGTGTGGGACAGTATCCCTGCCCAACTTGCCAAAGAGAACAAGAAGTTTATCTATGGAGCCGTGAAGAAAAGTGCCAGAGCCGCAGATTTCGAACTGGCCATCCAATGGCTGATAGATGCAGGACTGGCATATAAGGTTCAGAGAGTCAATACCCCACGCCTCCCTTTCAAATTCTATGAAGACCTGAACGCCTTCAAACTCTTCATGCTCGATGTGGGACTGATGGGAGCGATGGCAGAGACTTCAGCAGAATCGATGTTGGTAGGAGATGGCATTTTCTCTGAATATAAAGGAGCCTTCACGGAATTATATGTCTTCACCCAGTTGAAGAGCCAGGATATTTCATTATACTATCATGCTGTGGATAACTCCACAATAGAGATTGATTTCCTAGCCCAATGGCACGACCGGGTTATACCGATTGAAGTAAAGGCAGAGGTGAACGTCAAGGCCAAATCTCTCAGAACATTCATCACCAACAATCCGGAACTGAAGGGACTCCGCTACTCCATGCTTCCCTATAAGGATCAAGATTGGATGATCAATGTTCCGCTCTATGCATGCCTGACACCATTTGATAAATTACCTAGTATTATTTGACAAATCAGCCTAATGGCATTTAATAAAAGCTTCAATTCTGACATTTCCGTCAGAATCGAAGCTCAAGCCAATCATCGAACTTCACATTCTGGAAAGTATGGATGCCCAGCTTCTCGGCAGCCTCACAGTTTTCCTTCAGGTCATCGATGAAGAGGGTTTCGTCGGGATGGATGTTCGCCTGCCTGATTACCTCCTCATAGATGCGGGCATTAGGCTTTGCCAGATGCATTCTCTGAGAGAGGAAGCAGTATTCGAAATAATCCTCTACCCCATGGTTCTGATAAGGGAAGAGATGCTCCACGCAATAATCCCAATGCACATCAATGGTATTACTCAGGAGGAAGAGGCGACAGCCAGCCTTCTTCAACTGCAGGAGTCGCTCCTTTTTCTCATCAGGAATCTCCACCAGCATCTTGTTGGCAGCATCGATGATCTCTTCATTCGTTACATCAGTCCCTGTCAACTTACGGGCTGCTTCACAGAATTCTTCGGTGGTGATCATTCCCACACCCAGCTTGCTCATCAGCTTCATCCCCTCACTCTGAGGATTTGAATCAACCAACTCCCCCATTCCTATCGCCTTGAAAGCCCCGATGCATCCTTCCGGATTGAGCTTCACCAAGACATTACCTAAATCAAATATGATATTCTTGTATTGCATAATCTATACGTTACTCATGTTTCATTAATTCCTCATTTTCTTCAAACTCAGCAATCCACTCCTTCACCTTTGCTTGAAGTAAAGCCTTATCTGGCAGATAGAGCTGATAAGCCGATGCATAGATATTAGCATTCTTTGGCAATGTCAGCTCTACAAGTGCATCATTTTTTTCTTTGCAAAGAAGAATGCCAATAGTAGGTTTTTCGAAATCCTGCTTTACAAATCTATCAAAGTAGTTGACATACATTTGCATCTGTCCAAGATCCTGGTGTGTCAGCTTATCAATTTTTAGGTCGATAAGGCAATAACATTGCAGGAGCCGATTGTATAGAACCAAGTCAACATAGAAATTCTGTTCATCAAAAGTGAATCGCTTCTGTCGGGCCTCAAAGAGGAATCCCTTTCCCAACTCCAGCAAGAAATCTTGAATTTTACGAATGATTGCACTTTCGAGTTTTGACTCAGAATAAACGGCTTCAGGCTTTAATCCCAAAAACTCTAATGTGAGTGGGCTTTTTATCACATCACTTGCCTTTTCTACAGTTTGTCCTTCTTGCGCCAGCCTCATCACTTCATCCTTATTACGACTCAGTGCCAATCGCTCATAGAGGCTGGAGTTGTACTGCCGCTGTAATTGTCGGACACTCCAATTCTGCTTGTAGCATTCAATCTCATAAAAATTACGTTCATTTTGATTAGCAATACGCATGAGTATGAGATAATGAGACCAGGAAAGAGTGAAATGAATATCTGCGTTCTCTTGAATTTCGTAAACAGTGTTTGCGATTTTTCCTTCGCTGTATATCTGATAGAATTTTCGGGCTGCAGTAAGAGTTTCAACAGACCAGCCCTTTCCATATCTTTCAGTTAATTTTTTCGACAAGTTTCTTAGCACTGTTTTCCCATATTTGGCTCTAGCATATCCTTGCTGCTCATCCACAACAATGTATTTGCCGACTCCATAATAGGTGTAAACCATTGTGGTATCAATAGTTGTCTTTACATGTTTCCTAGCCTCATCTATCAGCTTTGACACATGCTCAAACAGAGAATCTTCACGTTTACTAATTTCATCCATTTTTATCTGTCTAAAATTCCACACTATCTTTTTCCAACTCCATAACAGCCTCGAATTGAAATTTGTTCTATGATGCTGTCAGAAGCCTATTAATTCAATTACAAAGGTAATGATAAAGTTTCACAAAGCCGCTTATATTATTCACTATTTATGCTTTTTTGTCTTTTGCGAATGAAAATGTAATAACTCAGAACCTCTATGGACATAAGTAGTTACAACTATTTTTTCATCTTTAGCCCATCTCTCTTCTCCTTCCCTTATCCGTATGTAAACAATATTCTTAAGAAAGGAAATCAGGCAAAAACACCCGAAAAATGGAGAAAGAAGAGATTGAGAATTTTTCCTTAAGGGTTTTTATTTTTTCCTTAAGGGAAAATAGTTTTTTCCTTAAGGGAAATGATTTCTTCTCTTAAGATATTTTCCAGTCACGTTTAAATTGTAAAGTAAAAATAACAATCTAAAAAACAGTTGTCACTTTTTTACTTTATTTCTCTTTTGGATAATGAAGAACAGAAAAGCCACTTGTTGCCACGCCTAATACAACTCATTTCCAACGAGTTATACCAGAGCGTGGTAACAGTGGCATTAATTATTCAAAATCAGCTTGCTGTTTCTCAACTTCCTTGAGTTTTTCCTTGCTGCTTTGCATGTTAGTATTGCCTTGCAGGCGCATACGGACACCATTCCGAGGAATGGCATTCATCTCTCTCTCACTTCCAATCAAAGGATATTCAGGTTTTACACTTTCCAGTTCGATGTATCCATCTACAGGAGTCGTTTTTCCCTGCCAGACCACAGAGGCTTTCACCTTGATTTTGCCGGCAGTAGTGGTACTTTGAATCAGCACAGGAGCTGTGCCCCATTTCACTTCCACAGGATTGGAGAAAGATTCCTGATCACCCACAATCCTACCCTCTCCTTCGATAGAAAACAGAATGTGCTCATTATTGAGTCGCTTGATGTTACCCTGGTCATCGGCTATGGCAGCCACAACGGTTACCATATCAGAGCCATCGGCATGAAGCGAAGTACCTTCGTTATCTACCCAAAGCTTGATTCTGCTAGGTCGGCGGGTAGGCTTTACCTGATGAGTAGCCACCAGTTTGCCATCTACATATCCCTGAGCCAGTAGATAGGAATCAGACTGCTTATTTTGACGAGACAGTTCCTTATCATCCATCACATGGAATACATCCTTGAAGGTAATGATCGGTGAAGGCATTCCCACCCGATTCTTTGCCTTGGCATAGGTATATACCTTACCACCTTTATTACAGGTAAGAGTCACCGAGTCGCAGTTGCTATAGATGGTTACATCAGCTGGCGAGAACGGAGTCATGGCATTGGCGATATAAACCATAGGACCGCTGTCTGCGATAAGCGAAGGATTCTTCTGATTAGGACGCTGCGACATAAACATATAGTATGAATACTTCGGCTGTCGGAAGTTGTCCATGATTCCTCCATAGAAAGGATCCGGATGATAACCTCTCTGATGGTCGAACGAATGCCACAGGCATCCTCCCACATGCTGTCGGGTGGTACGATACAAGGCATCATAGCAGGTATATTGATAATCCGGCTTGCCATAACCCTTTGCCTGAACCAGCATAGGGTACTCACCCCAAGACCGGCTGGCACGACTAGGAGAATTATGAGAATTCCAGTCGTCCACGTTATCACCCCATTCTCTGGTAAAGTAGTTCTTCTTTGGATCCACCTTATCTGAGCTCAAAGTCCATGTAGGATCACCCGACAGAGGATGAGTAAACTGAATGTTGTAATATTCACTTCCCTTTGCCGTAGCATCACAGGCTGTATAGCAGTATGGATATGGATATTCCTCGTGTACGATACCCTTCACCTTCTTGGCAAAATCGTCAGGATACCAGGTCTCGTTGAGGATAGGTTCCCAAAGCCATACACTCGGACGGTTTCGGTCTCTTCTTACAATGTTTCTGATATCATTATACACATAGTTAGCGAAGCTAGGTTCCGGATTCCAGAACTGCCATCCCGGGGTATTTTCGATCACAAACAGTCCCAGTTCATCACAAGCATCCATAAAGGCAGGGTCTTGCGGATAATGAGCATTTCTGATGACACGCAGTCCGGTATCTTTCAGTTTCTTGGCATCTCTCCAATGCAGACTGTTAGACAGGGCATTGCCGACAATGGCAAAATCCTGGTGGCGATTGGCTCCAATCAATGGTTCAGGATAAGGTTTGCCATTGAGCCAGAAGCCATCGCCAGCCTTAAACTCTAAACTTCTGATACCTATTCTTATATAATATCCATCAACTATCTTGTTCTGCTGATTCTTAACATAGATATTGAGATGATAGAGGTATGGATGATCTGGTGTCCAGAGCTGAACAGCCTTGATGGCAGCCTTGGTTGATAACGTTGTGGATTTCTGGCGTGAGATGCTGGTATTCAGTTTCTTACTCCAAATCACCGTCCTGTTGGCATCCTGCAGTTCATACACTAGGGAACCCTTGAAATTACTGCCTGCGATATTCTTCAGCATCGTCTTGATGTTGATTTCTGACAACTCCTCAGAAACCTTGCCGTAAGATACAAAGACACCACCGCCGGCTATATGATTTTCTTCGTTGGCATCGGTAATGAATACCTTGTTGGTCTTGATAAGCCAGCAATCTCTATAAATGCCACCAGCATAGGTAAAGTCGAGCACATCCTGCGCCTTTCCTGGAGGATAAGAAGGATCATCGCTGTTGTCTGCCATCACGGTAATGACATTATCCTCTCCATACTTCAGCATATTGGATACATCAACGATGACAGGCAGGAAACCACCAAAATGCTGCTTCATCAGCTTTCCGTTTACCCATACCTTGGATTTGCCCATGATGGCCTCAAAGTAGAGCACCAGTCGCTGACCCTTCCAGGCAGCATCAGCATTGAAATGTTTTCTGTACCATACTTCTCCCTGATAATTCACACAGCCACTCGCCTCCATCGGGAGTTTTTCTATGCCATCAGGCAATGAAGTCAACTTCCAGGAACTGTCATCGAAACTTACATTCTCGGCTCCATCCACATGCCCTTTATGCATTCTCCATGCAGGGTTCATAGAGTAGGCATTTCTTCCGGTACCGGCAATCTCGAAGAAGCCAGCCGTAGAGAAATGCGGCTGATAGGCAGCTGCAGCATAAGTCAGAAAAGCAAAGAATGCTACAAATAAGGTTAATAATATTTTCTTCATGCACTTTTCTTTTAAAAAAGGTAGCCACTATGATATTACCATATCGTGGCTACCTTAAAACCTATTATTATCTATGATTATTTACCAACCTTCACTTGGTGAGCAAAGAGTATTGGTTTCTATTTCCTTTGATGGAATTGGATAATAGTAATACTTGTTCGTATCTCCTACTTTTCCTGTTTCCAACTGTTTATATCTCACATCGCTGCAAGTCTTGATTCGCTCATCCAGCAATCCCCATCGACGCAGGTCGTAGAAGCGCTCACCCTCCACGAAGAATTCAATAGCCTTCTGATGCTCCAGATCCCTAAAGATCTCTGTCTGGCTCATCGCTCCACTGTAATCATTCAGGTTTGCACGACGGCGAATCTGGTTGATATACTCCACAGCCTTGTTCAAATCCTGCTTGGTAGGGCTATAGAGATAGCATTCTGCCAATTGCAACAGAACTTCAGCATAACGGATAGCACGCTCGTTGATGCAAGACATCGGTGGATCACTTTCCTCTTCAGCCGTATTCCAATTCTGATACTTCAAGATCCAGGTAGTATTCCATCTGTCTTTCTCAAATTTCTCGCGGAATGGCTTCAGATAATAAGTACATCCAGGATAATCCCAGGCTGCTGAGACTCGTGCACGATAGTCGTAATTGCCATCCTTGTCCAATTCCTGCTTGAAGATATCCATCATCTGCTTGCTAGGCGTAGCCTCATACCAGCCGGCAGCCTCAGGAGCCGCATATTCCTTAGGACGGGTATTGGTCTGAGTGGAGTTGTTGTTCTCACCATCTCCCCACAAGTCGGTACCACCCAGATTATCGATCAGGAGTTCGAAAATACTCTCGGCATTATTCTCATGCGAATCGTCGAAGTTCCATGCAAAATCATCCACCAATTTATAGGTATATGGTGACTTGGTCAACGGCTCCAGCACATCAATGGCTTTATCGTATTCCTTCTCATAAAGATAAATTTTACCCAATGCTGCCAAGGCTGCTCCCTTGGTAGGTTTTCCCACAACCTCATTTTTCAGAGGAAGCAAATTGGCAGCTTCAGTAAGATCCTGTATCGCCTGCCCCCATACTTCTTCCTGAGAAGACTTAGCCAGCGGGAAGGTTGAAGGAGACTGAGAGGCAGTGAGTCGCAGAGGTACATCCTTAAACTCTTTAGCCAACTGGAACAGATAGAAGCCACGGATAAAAAGACATTCTCCCTTTGCTTTCTTGATGAAAGCTTCAGACAAGACATCCTTCTTCTCCTCTAACTTCTGCATGATGGAGTTGGTGCGGTACAAGGCATTATAGAACTGATAGAACATACCCTGCACCAGGGAATTACCTGTGGAATTGGTAAAATTCTGAGCCTGATATACTTCGCTGATATCATTTCTGAAATCCACTTCATCAGCTCTAGCAATACGCATCATCACACCACGAGTTCCATAATATCCTCCATTAAGAGCATTCTTAAGAGGTGTATAGCATGAAGTAAGTGCCAACTCAAAATCAGCCTCATCCTTCCAGAAGGTAGCTTCTGTAGCCTGATTTGGATTCACCTGGTCGAGTTTGCTGTCGCAGGAAGTGTACGCCAGGCACATACTTCCTATCAAACCGCCAATTATATATGTCTTAACATGTTTCATTGTTTCAATTTTTTAGATAACGACTTAAAAGTTAGAATGTAAGATTTACTCCAAACATAAAGGTTCTATTAGCAGGATAGATGAATTCATCGAATCCACGCTGATATACACTGGATGAGTTCACGTCAGGACTATATCCTGTGTAGCCAGTAATGGTAAAGAGATTATCCACACTGGCATAGACACGTGCTTTCTGGAAGAAGCCCAACAGGCAGTTCTCAGGCAGGGTATAACCCAACTGAACGGTTCTCAATCTCAAATAGTCACCCTTCTCCAGGAATCTGTCAGACTCAGAACGGGCATTGCGGTTAGGATCATTCCATACCAATCTTGGTGTCTTGGCATTGTGGTTAGACTCTGTCCAATGATCCAACACGGTTGACAGATAGTTGGTACCACGAGTCACATCTTCCAATTCCAGTCGGGTGGCATTGTATATCTTATTACCGATAACACCCTGGAGTGTGAAAGAGAAGTCAAAGTTCTTATAATTGACACTTCCATTCAGAGAATAGGTAAACTTAGGGAAAGGACTTCCGCAATATACACGGTCGTCATCATTGATAGTACCGTCATTGTTCGTATCCTTGAATCGGATATCACCTGGTTCTGCACTTGGCTGAATCAACTTGCCATCCTTGGAATGTGCCTGTACATCTGCCTGACTATTGAAATAGCCGTCGCATGGAATCAGCCAGAAGCCGGCGATAGGATAACCAGCCAAAGTCTTGGTAGTATAGGTACCACCATGGATAGTTCCACCGGTGATGAACTGAGATTCAGAACCCATAGCTACCACCTCATTCGTATTGAACGAACCGATGGCATTTACGCTATATGAGAAATCCTTGTCAAGACGATCGTTCCAGCCCAGGTTGAATTCGAAACCCTTGTTTCTGATCTTACCCGCATTTTTCACAGGGTCGTTGGCTCCACCTGTAGAGATAGGAATAGGCACCGACAGGAGGATATCCTTGGTATTCTTAACATAGTAATCCATCGTGAGACTCAATCTGTTGTTCAATGCTATCAAGTCGATACCGACATTGGTCATAGAAGTAGATTCCCACTTGATATCAGGATTGGCAAAATTCTTAGGGAATGCACCCTGCAAGAGTTCGCCATTACCATTAGGATAGTTGATACCGGTTGTTACGGTAGAAGAATACTGATAATCGGAGATTTCCTGATTACCCAACTCTCCATATCCTGCTCTCAGCTTCAATTGGTCGAGCCAGTCAATATGATCCTTGACAAACTTTTCCTCGGCAATATTCCAACCTACAGACACTGAAGGGAAGTTTCCGTAACGATTACCTTTGGCAAACTTAGAAGAGCCATCACGACGCATCGTCATCGTAATCAGGTATCTGTCCTGATAAGAATAGAAGATACGACCTAAGATGGATGTCAATACAGAACGGTAAGAATTGCCAGAGGTACCTAATCCACTGGCTGCAGCATCCAACTCCCAGATACCGGTTGACATACCCTGTCCCCAACCACTCAAATATCGATACTTCGTTTCCTGATAAGAATAACCAGCCAACAAAGAAATCTTGTGGGCACCAAATTGCTTATCAAAAGTAAGGAGATGTTCCATCAGGAGATTTCTTGTACGAGACTGGCGTTCAGTATTCTGAGTAATGCCATTTTTATCCAATCCAAAATCGTAAAGTCCATTATTCTCATTATAACGATAGAATTGGAAATCAGGAGTAAAGTTCATCTTATACTTCAATCCCTTAATCGGCTCAATAGAGAAATAAACGTTGGCATAGACTTTTGCATTGTCACTCTTACGGCCCATGACGTTATCATCACAGGTACCCAATGGGTTACGGAGATTAACCACGTCACCATACAAGCCACCATATCCACCAACACGGCTACTATCATATCTGGACAATGTAGGAACAGACTGTAAGGTATGTCCCACCATACCTCCACGGATTGCACTAAACAGAGGTTTATCCTTATCATACTCCAAGATGATATTGGTACCAAGGTTTACGATTCCCTTCTTGTAATCCACCTTGCTCTGCATGGTATAACGCTGGAAATTGGTACCCTTCAAAACACCGTCCTGATTGGTATAGCCAAAGCTATTATAATAGGTAGTATATTTTCCACCACCCTGAACAGAAAGATTATAATTCTGCATCAAAGCAGGATTGAACATAATATCCTGCCAGTCATTATCCTCTTTAGAAGCCAGATCGAGCGCCATATCCAGCGGCTTTAAACCAGATGCAGCTCTAGACTCGGTGGTAACCGCAGCCCAATCAGATGCATTCAAAAGATCCAAATACTTGGCAGGAGTATTAACTCCAACATTGGCTGTTACGTTTATGGTTGGCACACCCTCGGTATTGCTACCACTCTTGGTAGTTATGATAACGACACCGTTGGCAGCTCGAGAACCATAGATGGCTGCAGAAGAAGCATCCTTCAGCACATCGATACTCTGAATGTCGGAAGGATTGATATGATCAATACCCGACATATACATGCCATCAACAATGTATAACGGAGAGGCATTATTAAGAGTACCAATACCTCTGACCATTATACGAGATCCTGAACCAGGCTGTCCACCTTGTGAAACGATGTCAACACCTGCTATCTTACCTTGAAGAGCTTGTCCTATTGTTGAGTTACTTTGCGTATTTAATTTCGTAGCATCTACATTAGCTACCGAACCAGTAAGATCAGCTTTTCTCTGAGTACCATATCCGATAACTACAAGTTCATTGAGGGTCTTGCTGTCTTCAAGCAATACAACATCCTTAAGAGAAGTGCTACTGGCTACCACTTCCTTTCCCTTATAACCAACATATGAAATCACCAAAGTAGCCCCTTGAGGTACATTGGTAACAACATAATTACCATCCATATCTGTTACAGATCCATTGGATGTACCTTTAACAATGACACTGGCACCAATAATCGGTTCACCATTATTGTCGAAGATTTTACCAGAAACTTTAGGAAAAGTCTTGGAGTCTTGTTGAGCAGTCTGAACCTTCAATAAAGGTGAAGCTGCAGCTTTGCATACCATAGTTTGGCTCAGAAGAGTCATCGTAAGGCACGTCATTAGAACGGTCTTCTTTTTCATTGTCTTTTAAATTTATTAAGTTTTTATAAATTAAGATTTGATGACCGCAAAGTTAAGCGATTCGGCGGAAAAGTGCCTAACCAAAATGGACAATAAAATACCGCATTTTAGACAACCCAATGTCTAAAATGCGGTATCTAGCTAAAAATAAGACGTTTAAGTGATTTTACTTTTCCAAGTACAATTTAGGTGTCAAATCGAATTCTGCCTGAAAACACTTAATGAAATACGACATATTACTATATCCTACCATATACATGATCTCAGTAATCGTGTATTGAGAATTTCTGAGAAGGAATGCAGCCTTCTTCATCCTTATCTTCTTGATGTAAGCAATTGGGGTCATACCAGTAATCTGCTTGATCTTACGATAGAGCATCTTAGGATTATAACCAACCTTATCGGCAAGCGAAGCAACATTAAAACTTTCGTCCTCCATATTTTTTTCTATAATTGAGGTAATCCTTTCCATAAACTTCTCATCATAGTTTTCGGGGGGCGTTGTTATCTCAAACTGCGGTGAAGCAATGGCAGCAATCTTCGCATCTTTTTCCAATGCCATTTTCTTATCTATCAGGCGGGACACCTGCAAGAGAATCTTATCCAGACTGAATGGCTTGGTAAGGAAGATATCCACACCAAGCTTGATACTTTGCAGCTCTGTATTCTGATCATCCTTGGCAGTGAGCATCAGGATTGGAATATTGGCTGTGGCTTGTTGATGTTTCAAGGCTCTTACCAACTGGAATCCATTCATCACAGGCATCATCTGGTCTGCAATAATCAGACTAGGATGGTATTTCGCTATTTTCTCCAAACCATCCTTTCCGTCAAAGGCCGCAATACAGTTATACTGTTCCGAGAGAGCATCTCTTAAAACAGATACTATCTCTCTATTGTCATCTACAATGATGATGGTATATTTATCAGGATCAAGATCCCTTTCTTCATCAACAGGCTCATTTGTGATGGCATTCTCTCCATCAAGTGGCAACGAGATGGTAAAGAGGGTGGTTTTACCGGAAGTCAATTCTACCTTGCCTCCATGCATCTCTATGTATTTCTTTACAAGAGACAAGCCGATACCACTGCCTTCATTATTCGGACTCTGATTATCACCCTGATAGAATCGGACGAAAATCATCTTGGCATCTTTCTCTGAAATACCTCTTCCATTATCCTCTATGCCAATCAATACCTGATTTTCTTCCTGCCGGACTGTCACATCAATAATCCCGGTATTGTTTTTAACAAACCTGATGGCATTGGAAATGAGATTGGTTATTGCCGACTGTATTTTCAATGTGTCCATATTCATCCATATCTCCTGATTGGCAGAATGGAAATTGAGCTGGATGTTTCTTTCCACTGCGATAGAAGCAAACGACTCCAGGCAGTTGCGTACCAGAGAATTCATATCTATATGCGAGCGAATCATAGAATTATCATCCTTGAAATCAGCATTTTTGAACTCCAGCACCTTATGAATAAGCATATTGAGCTGCAAGGCATTCTTCTGGATGCCGGTCAGCGATTTCTTCAAGGCAGTATTCTGCTGGGTAGCCCTGATAAGCGTACCCAATGGGGCGATGATCAGGCTGAGTGGCGTCTTCAGCTCATGCGACATATTGATGAAGAACTCATTTTTCTGTCTCAACAACTCCATCGACCGATCTTTTTCATGCTGTTCCATGATGGCTTGGTTACGTCTCTTATACCAAATGATGGTAAAGACAACGATACCGATTGCAATCAATACATATATCAAGATGGCAACGGTACAGGCATACCAGGGACTCGGCACTATAATATAATAAGTACTAATCTTGGCATGTTTGTCAATTGCCGGATTGGTTGAACAGAGACTTAATTGATAAGTTCCACTTGAAATATGAGCAAACGACAAGTCGTTACTTCCTTTTTTAATCAATTGCCAGATATTGTTATCACCAAACTTATAATAAAAGGTAACAGCCTGATGTGGCATATAATGCAAGGTAGATAGCTCGAAAGTAATATATTCTCTGGATTTCAACCGAATTTTCTCTGTTTGAGAAGGAAATAGGATGCATTCTTGATTGCTGCTACTGGAGACACTGGTAATATACACCCTGTCACTTTCTTTTTTCGTTTTTATCTGATAGGTAGAAATGCCATTTTCTCCTCCCCATACTATATGATGAGAATGAGGCAAATACATACCAGACAGACACAGATTATTAGGCTTATCATAGAATGATATCTCATCGTTCTGAGTGTTGATAATGAAGATACCATCGGAGCAAGCAAACCACAGATTCTGGTTTTCCTTAACAAATGCAGAGATAGGACCATCAGAAATACTAGCATTAAAAGTCTTCAATCGATTGGTACGCTGATCATACTTCATGATTTTTCCTTTCTGTGACGACAGCCACAAGGCATGATTGCAGAATGCTACAATCTGATATTGAACATTTAAGTGTTGTTCTTCGCCCGTAAGAAGATTCTTCCGTATAATATGATTATTGGCACATAGCCATATCTCTCCCTTATCGCCAGGTAGAATCTGACGAATATAATTATCCCCTTTCAGTTTTTCCATTTTTTGGGTTTGCTCCTTATCTATATAAGTGCGATTGGCACTGTTGATCAGTTTCTTCTTATTGATAACAAATAAGCCGCCCGAATAAGTACCCACCCAGAATTGCCCTTTGGTATCTTCGTAAATAGCGTATGCCCATTTCGCAGTCTCGCCATGACGATTAATGATGTTATAATAATCAAATTGCTGGGTAACCTGATTGTATCTGGCAATACTGGCATCAGAAGCTATCCATATATCATGGTCAGAATCTTCATATATTTGGCGGATTCTGTTGTGATGTAGATGATGATATTGGTCGGAAGCGGTATAGCAGGTAGCCGCTACCTGATTGGGAGGCAAAGAAAGTTTAAGAAGTCCATTTTCTCCACCTAGCCAAAGATTGTTATGACAATCTCCCAATATACTGGTAAAGTTGTTTCCATATTCATTCTGGGTAAACTCATATATATTATGATAGGTGTACCAAGTAGGATACTCCATTATTGTGATTCCATCATCGGTGGCAAGCCACACATTGTCATCTCTATCAATGGTAATATTCCAAATGATATTATTACAGATGGATTGATGGAAGGCATTATATACCAACGAATGCTGCTGATGAGTTGTCATATTATAGATGTAAAGTCCAGCATCTGTACCCGCAATCAGATTATCGTTTCTGTCCAAGGCCAGCGACTTGAAAACACACCCGGATAAGATTTCACTTATTTCCATCTTATCTTGCATTGGATGATATACACACATTTTTCCTTCCATCCCGACAAGGAGGCTTTGATCTTGCGGATACCATAATAAAGAATTTACAAAGTTATCACTAGTTGGCAAAGGGATTCTACGAATATGGTTATGTGCCGTATTCACTGCAAAAAGCCCCTCAAGAGAACCAACATACATTGTTTTACCCACAGGACATAAAGTATAGATACTAGTAAGTTTGATTCTAGATGTTGCAATTTGCTGTAGTTTGCGGTTTTTCAGATTATATCTCCACAATCCTTCTGTATTGGTGCCTATCCAAAGGTCATCTCCCGAAACAAGCATCGTTCTCACAGATTTTATCCGATTCAAAGGCTTCAATACTGGTTCCGACTTACCATTTGTTGTATTCAGATAACAAAGTCCTTCCATAGTACCCACAATCAGGCGCTGATCGTCGGTCTGGGCAATGTCCATAATAGATTGCCCTGTCATATACAAGGTAGTTTTATAACCATCATATCTGCAGACACCATGATAAGTTCCAATCCATATCATACCTTTTGTATCTTGGAATACCGAAGTTGTAGAATGTGCCGCATAAGGCAGTTCTACGGTTTTGAAGATGTTATACGGCAAAGAGTTGTTGGGTATAACAATATCATTTGCTATGCCAACACGAATCGTAAGCAACAAGAACAGTATAATAGTTAGTAATTTTTCTTTCATCTTATTTCTACCACTAATGATTTACAATTAGTTTATAAATACAAAATTAACCAATTTCTCGCATTCTATCACATTTTTTAATATTTATTAAAACAAAAAAATCTTTCTATAGGCATCCAAATAGATTTCGTATAAATTTATAGCCCCAAACATTTGTATATCCACAAATAATATCGTATCTTTGCAATCGGGTTTCAAACCCTATCCCAAAAGAGGATCACATTAAAAAATCAAACTATATAAAAAACGTCATGAAAAGATTATCAGTTATCGTCTGCCTCTTTATGTTCGCCCTGATGCCCCTGCTGGCACAGGTAAAGCAGACCGTTGCCGTGCTCGGCGACTCGTATTCAACTTTCGAAGGTTTCATCCCAAAGGGATATGCCACCTGGTACACCACTGCGGTTCAAAAAGCAACCGATGTGAACAAGGTGGAGCAAACCTGGTGGTGGCAGGTTATCAAGGAAGGTGGTTACAAAATGGGCAACATCAATTCCTATTCCGGCTCCACCATTTGCAACACCGGCTATCGGGATGAGGATTACAGCGACCGTTCATTCATCAACCGCACTACCCTGCTGGGCAATCCAGACATCATCTTGATTTGCGGCGGAACGAACGACAGTTGGGCGAATGCCCCTATCGGCAATTACCAGTACAGCAACTGGAAGCGTGCCGACCTCTACTGTTTCCGTCCTGCCCTGGCGAAGTTGCTTTCCGATCTCCGTCAGCGCCATCCGAATGTAGATATCTACTTCATTCTGAACTCAGAGCTGAAGGATGAGATCAACGAATCAGTAAAAAAAATCTGCAAGACCTATCAGGTTCCGGTCATCGCCCTTCATGACATAGACAAGAAGAACGGTCACCCAACAATCAAGGGAATGCGAAGCCTTGCCGACCAGGTTCTGAAGGTGATAAAGAAATAAAATTACCGCCACATAACCTTCCAAACAATGGATATAAAACTAGATCAACATAAAGTCACCTTCAGAAATAGCTTCTCAAAAACAACAATTCAAATTTCATTCTCCTTTCACATTCAACAGAGTTTACTCATAGTCAGCCACTTAAGTGTGAAAGGAGAATTCTCTGAAACAACAATAATAATCAGCAGAAAGTACTATTAATATAAGGAGAAGGCAACTTAGTCTAAAGGAGAAAGCTACTATCACAAAAGGAATAGAAAAGGCTTCTTTGTATCGGATGACCCGGGTCATCCATATAGATGACGGGAGTGAGCCATATAGATGACCCGAGTCATCCATATAGACGAGCTTAGTCATCCATCCGATGAATCAACCCTTTTCGCCTGCCAATATCTATCCCTCATCCTTCTGGTTACTATGCTTCATCCCAACATTCATAACAAAGACACCCACTATTCATTATCAAGACGCTCACTATTCCCTATCGGAGCAAGGCACATCGCCATATTTAAGCTTAGCCATCAATTACCATTTCAAAATAAAGAGATTTTTCCTTTCACACTTAACTCTCTTATTTTCAACACAATCCACATTCTGTGAAAGGAGATACCACTAATGCTGCTTTATCTTTTCATTCGAAGATAAAGCTATTTAGGGCACAACGGCATAGGGGCATAGATGTCAAGTTCTTCCTGTTTAGACTTACTAACTAAAACGTTCATTTCAAATGCTAGCGGCAAAAATACCACAACGCACCATTTGCGAGCAACTACACATGACACGTGGTGTACTTAACCGGTACAAGACCTTAGCGGATTCCCAAGGTTTGTCCTATGGCGTGATAGGCCGCATGAATGACGGGGAAATAGAATCTTTCCTCCAGTTGTCCAAACCCACAGCAGCCCCATCCTCCCAACGTCAGGTGCTGGACGGGCTGTTGCCTGAATATGTGTCAGACTTGTCTCATAACCACTACCTCACCATTCAAGCCCTGCACGAATCATACAACAAGGAGCATCCCGACGGATATGGATACACCCAGTTCAAGAAGTCAATCCGTGAGTATCAGTACTCACACAACCTCAGCTTCCATAACACCTATATTCCTGGGGAAGAAATACAGATTGACTTCGCCGGCGATGCCCTGTGGCTTACCGACCCGAAGACAGGTGAGTTAACCAAGGTTGTCGTCTTGGTCTGTATCCTGCCATACAGCGGCTTAGGATTTGCAAAGGCTATGTACAACGTTTCCATGGAGAACTTCTTCGGTGGTATATCCGATGCCTTCTCTTACTTCGGCGGAACAACTCGCATAGCTAAGAGTGACAACATGCAGCAGTGGGTGAAGAAATACGACCGCTACGAGCCAGCATTCAATGATGCATTCCATAAAGGTGCGATTAGAACACTTATTAGCAGTGTCGAGCTTCAAACCGAATATATATTTCAATTCCATAAAGGTGCGATTAGAACAGGAGACGCTCGAAAATCTGTCATCAGCAAGCCTATTTCAATTCCATAAAGGTCCGATTGGAACGAAATATTCGAAATAACCAAACAACTTAGAAATAATTTCAATTCCATAAAGGTCCGATTGGAACCTGATACACTTCAGAAAATCCGTCACCTTGATGTATTTCAATTCCATAAAGGTGCGATTAGAACAGTACTCAATCTCCTTCATTTCCGTCCAATCATTATTTCAATTCCATAAAGGTGCGATTAGAACTCTCACTCTGTTCAAAGTTCTCGTTCCAACAGATGAATTTCAATTCCATAAAAGTGCGATTAGAACGATTGATCAAGGAGGAGGAATATCAGCGCATGAAGCATTTCAATTCCATAAAGGTGCGATTAGAACGTGATAGCGCACCGTTTTCTACAGCCATTTCGTCATTTCAATTCCATAAAGGTGCGATTAGAACTATACTTCATCGACGAAGTCGTTGA